>Ga0209443_1001466_pt1 | contig 14831 bp, 13 predicted proteins | sample LauGreBMM110DCMD_2_FD_187571 | JGI IMG/M metagenome (GOLD analysis project Ga0209443, IMG submission 187571) | Freshwater lake microbial communities from Lake Michigan, USA - Su13.BD.MM110.DCMD (SPAdes) (version 2) | ecosystem: Environmental > Aquatic > Freshwater > Lake | place: Lake Michigan... | reverse complement strand
TCGCCTATGGCGCACAAGATGTTTACCTTACTGGTAATCCACAAATTACTTTCTGGAAAGTTACTTATCGCAGATATACTAACTTTGCTATCGAGTCGATCGAACAAACTTTCAACGGTCAAGCCGATTTTGGTCGCCGTGTGCAATGTGTCATCAGTAGAAATGGTGATCTTGCCTACAGAACATATTTACAAGTTACACTTCCTGAGATCAATCAACTTATGGGTCTTGGAAACTACACAACTGGCCAAAACACTGGTGTTTATGCCCGTTGGTTAGACTTTCCTGGAGAGCAACTTATTGCTCAAGTTGAGGTCGAGATTGGTGGTCAAAGAATCGACCGTCAATATGGTGACTGGATGCACATCTGGAACCAACTTACCATGACTGCTGAGCAGCAACGTGGTTACTTCAAGATGATTGGTAACACAACTCAACTTACATTCATCACTGATCCTTCTTTCTCTGATGTTGAATCCCCTTGTGATTCCTTAGCTCCTCGTCAAGTTTGCGCTCCTCGTAACGCTCTTCCTGAGACCACACTTTATGTTCCTCTTCAATTCTGGTTCTGTACCAACCCTGGTCTTGCCCTTCCTCTTATTGCTCTCCAATATCACGAGGTCAAGATCAATCTTGATATCAGACCTATTGACGAGTGCTTGTGGGCTGTTACCACATTGAACTGCAACACAAACCCTTGGGTTTCTGCTAACCAATACACTGTTGGTCGCCCTGTTCCTGCCACCATTGCTTACAATCAATCTTTGGTTGCCGCATCTCTTTATGTTGACTATGTCTTCCTTGATACCGACGAGAGACGTAGAATGGCACAAAACCCTCACGAGTACCTAATCACTCAACTCCAATTCACTGGTGATGAGTCTGTTGGTTCTTCCTCGAACAAGATCAAGCTTAACTTTAACCACCCCGTTAAGGAGCTTATCTGGGTTGTCCAACCTGATCAAAACGTTGATTACTGCTCATCCTTAACTTGTGATGCTCTTCTTTTCAAGGTTCTTGGTGCTCAGCCCTTCAACTACACTGATGCCATTGATGCTCTTCCTAATGCTATCCATGCTTTCGGTGGACCCACTGCCATCGCTCAAGATTCCCGTGCCTACATTGATGCCAACGGTCTTTTCCAAGACGCTGGTGCTCTTGACTACACTGGAACTGGATACTGGCACGGTCCTTCCAACCCTTACAACGAGGTCAACTTTGGTGGCGTCGATGTTCCTGGTGACGGTCTTGTCCAAGATTCTCACATCGATAACTCTGGTGTCTCTGATGCCGGTACCTTCGTCCTCTCTGAGACCTCTCTTGACATGCATTGTTGGGGACAGAACCCTGTTGTCACCGCTAAGCTCCAACTTAACGGCCAAGATCGCTTCTCTGAGCGTGAAGGTTCTTACTTCTCTTGGGTCCAACCTTACCAAGCCCACACCAGAAACCCTGATGAAGGTATTAACGTTTACTCTTTCGCTCTTCGCCCTGAGGAACACCAACCTTCAGGAACTTGCAACTTCTCCAGAATTGATAACGCAACTCTTCAACTTGTTCTCAGTAACGCCACCGTTGAGGGTACCAAGACTGCCAAGGTCCGTGTCTATGCTACTAACTACAACGTTCTCAGAATTATGAGTGGTATGGGAGGTCTCGCGTACTCAAATTAAAAATCTTGTTACGATTTATCGTCACATTATCTTTTACATATTTTAATAATTAATTAATCCTTTTTAATTATTAAAGCAACAAACAATATTTATGCTTTACCCTATGGTAAATCAATACAAAATTATTATATTTTATATAATATAACTTAAAATGCTCTATAATATCTAGATCCTTTTTATTACCCAAAATGTTTGCTCCTGAAGCTTCGGGAGCAAAACGAATTAATGATATATATCATAAAAATAACTTAAATAAAGGGTGTATAACATATATATACAGCCATGGAAGTAGTTAAGGCATTCAATTCAAACAATTTACATACAGAAATAGTTATAAAAGGGACAGTAAATGAACCATTATTTAGAGCAAGTGATGTAGGAACTGTATTAGAAATGGGTAATATAAGAACATCAATAAATGATTTTAATGACAGTGAAAAGGTAGTCCATACTATGGACACCCTTGGTGGTTCACAACAAGTAACATTTCTTACTGAAAAAGGACTGTATAAGGTATTATTTAAATCAAGAAAACCAATTGCTGAAAAATTTCAAAATTGGGTATGTGAAGTAATAAAAGAAATAAGATTAAATGGTGTATATGATTTACAAAAACAACTATTACAAGTGGAAGACCAAAAAGCAAAAGAATATGAATTAAAATTAGACAAGCAAAAATTTCTAGAAAGAGAGAAAATATTATTAAAAGAATACGCAACCATTGGATCCATCGTATACCTCATTAAAGTCAAAACATTTGAGAATGGTCAATATATTATCAAATTAGGAGAAAGTCGTAGAGGTATAAAGGATAGATATAACGAACACAAATCGAAATACGAAGAGTGTTTATTATTGGATTGCTTTGCCGTTAACAAAAGCAAAGACTTTGAAAGTTTTTTACATAATCACGAAACAATTCGAGGCAATCGAGTTTCTAACTTAAAGGGACATGAAACAGAATTAGAATTATTTTTAATTGGTAAACTTCTTTCTTATAAAACAGTATTGGATATTATCAATAATAATGTTAAATTTTTTAATACAAACGATACCAGTAAACTAGAATTGGAAAATGAACAATTAAAATTAATGCTCGAAATGAAGACAACTAGCAATGATAATTTGTTAATACAAGAATTAATAAAAACAATTAAACAAATGTCTGGAAAAATAGATAATATGGAAAAATCAAATGAACAAATTCTTAACAAACTTAATTCTCAAGAAACCAAAATTGTTACAGGTTTTAATCAACAACTTCCACATTTAGGTCCTAGACTCCAAAAAATTAATCCAGAAACAATACAGTTAATTAAAGTTTATGAATCAGTAACAGAAGCTATGAATGAAAATAAAAATATTAAACGTCCAAGTATAGCAAAAGCGGTCGAGGAAAATACAATTTATTGCGGGTTTAGATGGGAACTAGTAGAGAGAAATTTAGATCCAAATATTATTCATTCTTTAGAACCAACAAAGGAAACCAAAGTACAAAATTTAGGTTATATTGCCAAATTAAATATAGACAAAACGCAGATTCTAAACATTTATTTAGATAGAAAAACGGCAGCTCATCAAAATGGATTTGAAAGTTCATCAGCCTTAGACAATCCAGTTAAAAATGAAACAATAGTAAATAACCATTATTACACATTATATGACAAATGTGAAGCAGATTTAATAAACAATTTTGAAGAAGAATATGGAAAACCACTTTTATACAAAAACGGTGTTGGACAATACGATTTAGATAACAATTTGATTAATGAATTTGCGTGTAAATATGATTGTATTCGTGAATTAAAAATGAGTGACAAAACATTGGCAAAAGCATTAGATAAAAATGTACAATATAATGGTTTTTACTATAAAAGTATTGGAAACAAGTTAAAGATGATTTAATTTAAAATAAAATTGAAATTGTATTATAATTTAAATAATAAATCATAATACTAATACTACAATGAGCACATATAGCTTTTATTTCAAGACAGTTTATACTTGTCAAACTATTAATTACGACATTAATTTAGACATGTCGATCGAAAATTTTATAAATTATGTAAAGGATAAAATTAGAGTTGATTTCGATATTGATAACAATTGTGACATTGAAATTGTAAAAGCTGGCAATCCAGATAACATTAATGGACGTGATGCTGAATTGGCACCTGCTTTGGAACCTTCAGATATATCTATTAGAGAGGAATTCAATAATTATAAACAAACGGCATTTTATATTAGAAAAATTAATAGACCTCTGAGAATCGATATACCAGATTATATTGATAATAACAATAATAATGTACCTAATGCTCCTAGAGGAAATTATACTAGAAATGTTATTCAAACTATTAGTTAAGTTAAAATATTAGATAAAAATAATCAATTTATAAACTTTTTATTGTATTTTATATTTTTTTTAATATCCTAAGGCTACCTCTTCCTCTGCTTCGATTACAATATCGGTGCCAAAATCATTATCAATATCATCAGGAACCTCAATATACAAGTTATCCTTCCAAATTACCTTGCGAGTATTAAACAACCTATTCATATTTATAATTTCAGGTTTTTCTGTTTCAGATGTAAATAGCTTTAGGATTTGTTCATCGTCACGAAATCTAACAGTATACGTTTGTTGGACATTATTTCTCCCGATGCGTCCCATTGCTTGAATAACCTTTTCTTGAGTCAGGTTCAAATCTTTACTAAGGAATCCATGACAGAATTGATAATTCGTGCCATAAATATAATCACTTGTAGCAATAATCATGTATAATTTTTGTTCATCTGCGAGTCTTTTCATGATTTCAGTGTAAGTAATATTTTCATGATTAATAAACACACCTATTCCCATCATTAAAAGCACCTTCCATGTATTCTCGACCCCTTTTAATGCCATTATATCAGATACAATATTCTCATCTATATTACTTGTAAAAGCATTTTGTGTATCTAAACCTTGAGCCCATCTATCTTGGTGCATCTTTCTATTAGGAATAAATGCGTCATTAAGTGTTGCTGATTTAATCATATTTCTTAAGTCATTGATATCTTGAGTTAATTTTGAAAGACCTCCTCTATTTAGAAATTCCTCCGGAACCTCTCTACTCAACTTTTTACTATCTTTATTGGATTTAGTTCTTCCAGAAACTGTATGAGTCCCACTTGAATTTTTTACATCATTTTTAATCTTTTTCTCTTGTTCCTCTTTAATAATATCAACTTCTGATTCTAAGGCAAATAATTTTTCGTTAATATAATTATTATATTCAATTTTACCCATTATTTCATCCATAACTAAACTAGGAATATTTGCTTGTTGAATACAAAATTTAGAAATTTTTTCAATATCATTTGAAATAAATATAGTTGGTCCATCAGTTAACGTATAAGCATCTTTTGTAGTAAAATATACCCCAGATGTTCCAGGCTTAACAGCGGGCTGATTCACTTGTTGACTTGCTAACCGAGTTAAACTAGAACCTTCTAACGAATTTTTACTAGAGTTATGACTAATTCCAGGACCCATGCTTCTTGATTTAATAATTTTATTTCCCTTTGGATCAATTGTTTCATTTTCTAATACTCTAGGTTTTCTCATTTCACTGAAATAATTATAAATGATACCCCAATATTTTTCTGTAATATTTTGAAGAAGAAATATGTAATATTTTTTAATGTTTTTCATATTAAAATCATTTAATGTTTCAAAGTGTCTTTCGAGATGCGTCTTGTTATTACCATAATTATTGAAATTTACATAAGTAATAAATTCAACTACTTCTTTTAAATCAAGATATCTTAGAAGAGTTAAATAATTATCACAATGATTAGCAATTTCTTTGATTTTATTATAATTTTCATTGAGATAGTGTGGCAATACTACAAAACCATCTTTGTTTACAATCGGAATAGATTTTTTACAGTCATGACTAACAATATTAACAATCTCTGCTCCAGGAAATGAGTTTAAGAAATCTGGTATTGTCTCAGTAAGCTCATTAAGCTTTGGCAATGTAGCCGATGATAATACAATATTAGGGATAGCATTTTTTTTCCAATTTTTTCTAATCGTTGAATGAAAATCGTGTTCACTATAGTCCATTGTAATTGTCGGTTCATCCCAATACATAATTATATTATCTGCTGGAAAATGTGCTAGCATATAATACATAGCTGGTAAATAAGATTTTATATCACAAATCATAATTTCAACATTATCACCAACACTGTTATCCACTTTACCAATTCCACCAGTTCGCTTATTTCTAGTAAAGACCTTAGCCGCAAAATAATGTAATCTAACATCATCAGCGCAACTACAACCAAAGGCAAAGGCAATCTTTTTATTAACTGAAATAGCTGCTTTTGCTAATGCTAACCCAACGTGTCTTGCAGCACACACAAATATAATCTTATGTCCCTCAGATAACGCAATAGGTGACAACGTTTTCCCTGTACCAGTAGGAGCCATATATAAAACTAACTTAGCATTTGGTGCTTTACATGCTGTAAATATGTCCTTTTGATGCTCATACAAAGTTAAGTCTCCATATTTAAGAATATTTTGGTTTTTTTCTATAAACTCAACAGCATTTTCAATTATAGTCGATAGATTTATTACATCTTCAAACATATTGATAACTATATCAACTAAATTTTTAATATGAGCATTAAGTTTATTAATATTATTGCGAATTAACTTATAGAGTGTGAAATAATGATAATGAAATAATTTTATGGAATTACTCTTTTTGTTTTCTAAGAATTTTTCAATATTAGTTAGTAACGTATTCTCATAAATGTCATTAACAAATAATGTTTTCTCAACAAACCTATCTAACCGAATTCTATCACTAGAATTAAGTTTTATATCGCTATCAATTTTCATGGGCTTATATTCTGGATTGATTTTTTTCAATTCCTTTTCAATCAACCCTGTTCTTTCTTTAAAATATTTATTAAATAAATAGCTTTCCATTTTTTCTGAAAATTCTATCTTTAAATACGAAAAGATAGAATTATTATTATTAATTCTAATATTAACATCATGATATCCTTGAACTATCATATTTAATATATCAATTTCGGCCCTTGGAACAGGAATCTCAATAGAGTCCCATTCAGACCTGTTCAGTTTACGTTGCTTTAAATCCATTTTTGAGTTACTTATATGTTATTTGTAGTTCTATCTTTATATGTATTTTTATATCAATTTTTTTTAAAATTGAGATAAAATAATATAAATAAATTAAGAGTATTATTATAATACAATGTCAGTAACTTATACTATTGTTTCTATCGAGGGAAATATCGGCTCTGGAAAGTCAACCTTGTTATCTAATTTGCGTGAACATTATGAAAATAATCCTAATGTTGTGTTTTTAAAGGAACCTGTTGATGAATGGGAAAAGATTAAAGATGAAAACGGTGAAACAATTTTGAAGAAGTTTTATGCGGACCAAGAGAAATACTCATTTCCCTTCCAAATGATGGCATATGTTTCAAGACTAAAAGTATTACGCGACACTTTAAAAACTATTAAAAATGATACATTTGATAAAAATATTATTATTATTACAGAAAGAAGTTTGTATACCGATAAAATGGTATTTGCTAAGATGCTTTATGATAATAAAAAAATAGAACATATTAATTATCTGATTTATTTAAATTGGTTTGATACATTTTCACATGAATTTCCTGTTAATAAAGTCGTTTATGTTAAAACATCTCACGATAACTGTTTTCAAAGAATAATGAAACGTTCAAGAAATGGAGAAGAAAATATTCCATTAGAATATCTAACTAGTTGTTCTATTTATCATGATAATATGTTAGATAAAGAGAATCAAGAATGTGTGTGTTTGGATCAACTTATATTGGATGGAAATGTTGATATTTATGAAAATAAAAATCAAGTTAATGAATGGATTAATGAAATTGACAAATTTACTAGAAATTAATATTATTATATTATATATGAGCATTAATTATACACCTAATAATACATTTATTTTTACTTTTGTAAGAATGAATCCACCAACTCCGGGTCATTTAGTGGTAATAAAAACATTAATTGATAAAGCTATAGAATTGGGTTCAGAAAAAGCATATATAATAACCTCAAGTTCCATGGACGGAAAAAATCCATTACCATGTAGTAGAGAGACATTACCAAAACCAAAAACCAAGGCTGATGGTGCTATTATTGACCAAATACTTACTACAGATTTAATATATAAGTCGTCTATTTTACAAGATATGGTAACAGCTTATAAACGCCAACTTATAGAAGCAGAACCTTTTGAAGAAGCAGTTGTGCCTTTAGAACTTGGTGATGAAAAAGAAGCATCTAAAACGGATTGTGTTGGAGATAGTTGTTTAATGGTTGGAGGAAATAGAAGAAGTCAAATCGAAAATCTCGATGTTATTGTTTTATGTTCAACTGGTAGTCCATTTGGATTTATATACAATATAATTAAAAGAGATTTTATAGATAGAGGGGTACCAAAAATAAATATGTTTTTTATTGTTGGTCGAGATAGAGCAGATTTTTTAGATACTATTGTTGATAATTTTAAAACAAAGGATTATGTAAAATCTATTGATGGAGAGATTTTGGGTAGAGAAGGAATGAATGAATTAAAAACGTCTGGATTAGGTGAACGCAGGATAGAAGATATAGATCCGTCTGCTTATTCCGCATCTTTTATTAGAGGTTTGGTTAAAAACGGACAGAGAGAAGAATTCAATCAAGTTTATAATAGATATCTTCCACCAGAAGATATTCAAAAAATGTTTGAAACAATTCAAATAGGAATAACAATGAAATCGCCTGCTTCAAAAGAAGAAGATGAAAATCCACAATCAAGATATTTTGATGGTAAATTATTGCCAATAATTATTAGATCCGGTGGCAGCAGAAAGAGTCGTAAATCAAAAAAGTCCTCTAGAAAAGGAAAAACTCGTAAAGGAAAGCCCCGCAAAATAAAAAGTAGAATAAAAAGAAAAAATTAAAGTGTTACACATGTAACAGACCTTTTTTACATTTAAAACGCCATTTTTATATAAACATTATTTATATAAACATTATTTATATAAAATAATATAAAGTTTAACTTAACTAAATATTATAATGAATGTGCAAAATCAAAATAATCAAATTAATGGAAATAACATGATGGAAATGATAAGAACTCAATTAATGACATTTACAATGATGAAGTCTATGAATGGAAATAATGATAAATCAAGTGAGGATAATGGAATGATAAATATTATATATATATTTTTAGCCAGCGCAATTATAGATTTTATTTGCAAATCAGTATTACCTGGTACAATGCGTGAATTTAATAAATTTTACAACTCTAAAATAAGTAATAATAAATTGTTGAAAGATTTAACTTTAAAAAATACCGATACAAAATCATCGTCTATTAATATTCATATTAATATTTCAGATCACGAAAATAAAATTGGTCAAGCCTTGTTAGATTTTATAACAAATAACAATAATACCAAACATGTAACTTTCAAGAAACAAAATTTTATATTAAATCAAACAGATGTTATTGAAATATGCGATGAGTTATTTGTCAAATTAAGTGAAATAACTGAGACAGATGAAAGTTCTAGCAATGGTGTTGGAATACAACAAAAGATTGAATTATTTTCATATACAAAGACAATGAACGAGTTACGATTTTTTTTAAATAAATTATCACGTGATTATGAAATTAAAATTAAAAATAAATTAGGTGATAATATATATTATTTTAATCAAGTTCCGATGAATGCTCCTAAAGTAACAAATAATGAAAAAGATTATAGTAAATTACCAAATAATTGCGCTTTTACAATGAAAAAATTTCAAACAAACCGAAAATTTTCAAATCTATTTGGTCCTGAAATTAGTGTTGTTAAAAAGAGAGTTGAATTTTTCATTAAAAATAAAAAATGGTATGATGTAAAAGGTATTCCTTATACGTTAGGTTTACTTTTATCCGGACAAGCTGGTGCTGGAAAAACATCTTCGGTAAAATGTTTAGCAAATGAAACACAACGTCATATTATAAACATTAATTTAAATAATGATATTACAAAAACACAAATGGATAATTTATTTTATAATGAAGAAATCTGTGTTATTAACGTATCAACAGGACAAACAGAAAAATATTGTATTCCTTTAGATCAAAGAATATATGTTTTAGAAGATATTGATTGTCAGAGTGACTTGGTAATGGAGCGTAAATTAAAGAATAAAATTGAAGAAAAAACTGATGATATTTCAAATATTACTAATATAAAAACAAATCCAAATAAACCAGATACTAATAGTAATAACACAAGTAATATTATTTGTTCTCAAAAATTAGACTTGTCTTTTTTATTGAATTTATTAGATGGTGTGTTAGAAATACCTGGAAGAATTGTAATAATGACAAGTAATTACATAAAAATGTTAGACCATGCGCTTATTCGTCCAGGTCGTATTGATGTTATTGCTGATTTTAAGAAATGTTTAAATAAAACTTTAATAGAAATGATTGAATTTTTTTATGATATTAAAATCACTAATGAAGATAAAAAAAGAATAAATAGTTTACATCATGAGTTTTTAGTTTCTCCGGCAGAAATGGGAAAATTAATGTTTGAGAATATAGATAATTATTTGAATGTTATTGATATATTAGAAAAAATTTCACTTTTAAAATCATCTGCTCTAAACGAGCAGCAAAATATTGTAGAAAGTAATCCACTTTTAAAAGAAGAGCAGCAAAATATTGTAGAAAGTAATCCACTTTTAAAAGAAGTAGATCAAAATATAGAAGAAAGTAATCCATTTTTAAAAAAAGTAGATCAAAATATAGAAGAAAAAGTTCGAGGTATTACTGAAAGAGAGCAAATTATAATAGGAAATAATCCACCAGAATACTCTAAAATTTTCTATGGACAACTCCCTTCTAAATCATTAAATAATAAGCAAGAGCAATCTATAGAACCTTTTTCACCTTTGAATATTTATGATTGTTTAGTCTCAGTAAATTGAATAGATAACAACCAATAGTTTTTCATATAAAATTGATTCAAAATAATAATTATAAATTAATTATATAAATATTATTTAATGAGTGAAGCAGAGGAACCTGTATTAAAATGTCCTCATTGTAATGATTTTATTATTATTGAAAAACTTAATTGTGGTATATTTCGACACGGGATATTAATAACAAATGGACAGCAAATAAATCCACATGAATCTAAGCAAATGTGTGACTATTTTTTTCATAAAAAATTAATTTATGGATGTGGAAAACCATTTCAAATTATAAAAAATGGAGAGAAATTTAAAATACAAATATGCGATTATATTTAAATAAAATTGATTTTAAAAACTAAAATAAATTTAAATATAAAACAATGAAAATAATGTCAACAACAATGAATCTTATTAATTTAATAAATCACGGTTTTAGATACGTGATAGACACAAGCAATCATTATAAAATTGATGAATCGCACGCTTTGAAACATAGTATGGAAGTATATGGATTCGCGAAAAGAATTTATGAAAGTGAAATTAAAAAGAATTCACAAATAGAAGAACAGAGAGAAATAATTTACATGGCAGCAATTGGTCATGACATGTGTGATAAAAAATATATGGATGAAAAAGAAGGAATTGAAAGATACAAAAATTATTTAACAACTTATATGTCATCGGATGATTTAGAAATAATGGGAAAAATAATTGGAACGATGTCTTATTCAAAAGTAAAAGTTAATGGATATCCCAAATTAGGCGAATATCAATTAGCATATCATATAGTGAGAGAAGCAGATTTGTTAGCTGCTTATGATATTGATAGATGTATAATGTATTCAATATACAAAGAAAAACTTGAATACAATGAAGGATTAAAGAGGGCTCTTGAATTATTTGATAATCGTGTATTTAGAATGAGACAAGACCGTTTATTTAAAACAGAGTACTCTAGGAGAGAATCATTAAAATTACACAAAAAGGCTAAGATAGAGGTCGAAAGTCTTAAAAACGTATTAGATATTTAAATCAATTACAACTGGAAAATGGTCTGAATTGTATGAACCGCAATATTCAGAATATCCATGATAAAAATATACATCTGAAATCTTATTTTTTATTCCAGATGTAACTAATACGTGGTCAATCATAGAATAATCCTTGATAGTTGATGTGCTACATTTACCATCAGAATCATACCAGTCGCTATATCTTTCACTTTGTTGAACATTTTCAGCGGCGCTGATTAATTCATATTTTCCTTTATATTCACCAAAATTGCCTTTAAGAATATTTAAAACTTGTGAAGTAGGTTTGTTGCTATTTACGTCTAAAACTACACCATCAAAATCATTTAAATCTCCAATAAGAATAACTTCATAACCTTTTGAAATGTAATTAGCAATAACTGGTTGTAAAACAGACGCCTGTCCTTCTCTCTGAGCACATCTAGAAGAATCCGTTGGATATGCGACAAAATGAGTCCCAATAAGAGCAATATTCATGTTGCTTAATTTAAATTCTGTAATATAATGTTTACTTACTCCAGTTGAACCGGTGTCAGTATATCCACAAGTTGAACCATAAATAGGATAATCATATCTATCTTCAGTTCTATATAAACTAACAACAGGATCTACTCGAGTCAACATGCCAACATTTTGTCCAGTACTTGTATCGGTGCCTTTTTTTAAGTAAGGCATATATGTATTATCGTTCAATGATGTTTTTAACATATTAAGCTCATCGCACCCTTCAATTTCACAAAAATTAATAATATCAGGATTTAAATCATGAACTACTTTTGAAACATAAGATAAATGTGTTTCAGCTTCAGTAGTATTTTTCCATGTACATCCATTCCCAGGACAATCCATATTACTGTAATAATCAATAAATAGCCATTCTACATTATATTGTACAAGCCGTAATTTACTTTTATCGCTGCGTCTATCACCAGCACTAGTAACGGCAGGACATTCAGTATCAGAAAAAACTATACCAGCAAATAAAGAGATAATTAAAAACAATTGTATCATTCTTTATATTACTTTACAAAATATATTTAATATATAATAAAATTGAATATATTATAATATATTTTATAAATAATATTATAATATGTTACTGAGAATGTTACCAAAGATTAAGATACCTTTAAAAAATCAAGAAGCTAGGATTTTCTCTGAATCAAATTTTATTATGAATTTTGATGGTTGTAGTAAAGGAAATCCGGGATTATCAGGTGCTGGTGCTGTTATTTACTGTTTAGATGATGAAATTTGGAGTGGTAGTTTATTTCTTGGAAAAAATGCAACAAATAATCAATCAGAATATACTGGATTAATATTCGGACTTCAACAAGCAATAGATATGAAAATTAAAACATTATTGGTTAAAGGAGATAGTCAATTAGTTATTAATCAAATGACAGGAAAATATAAGTGTAATTCAGAAAACATAATTGAGCTATATAAAACAGCTAAAGACCTTGAAAAGTATTTTGAAAACATTTATTTTGTACATGTTTTAAGGAATTTAAATAAAAGAGCCGATGAATTATCAAATGATGCTATTAAAGATTATGTAAATATTTCAGAAGATGATATTAAATGATAAATAAGCATTAATACTCTAAACGGTGAATATTTAAAATTTTATTTGGTTTATATTTTAATATATCAAGTTCTTTTTTTGTAGTAGGAAATTCTTTTTCACCATAAATATCTTGTAACATTAGCCATTCAAATAACCCGCCTGGATAAATATAAATATTGTAAAACCCTAATGAATTTAGTTGACTATATTTTGTGTATATTTTTTCATCATTACAGTTCCGTCCATATATTATTATTTTTACCTGTTTATTGCCTATTTTAATAAATTGATTAATTAATTCTACTTCTTTATTAATATTTATTGTATTTGGTATTAAACACACCTGTTCAGTTTCATTTAATGTGTTTATTAGTATATGTAATTCAGAATTTTTTATAACATACTGAACATCTTCGTAATTTATTTTTTGAGATGATTGAGAATTACCCATACATAATTAATTTACTTGATTTTAAATATTTAATCATTTAATATTTAAAATTTAAAATAAAAACTAAATAAACCAGATTTATTTTCTAGAATATCTTCTATTTTTTTTAGTTCTTCTTGTTTTTTTAGTTCTTCTTGTTTTTCTACCACCTAATCCATCTCCAGATGACCACGCGTCGTCATCCGAGGATCCGAACGTTCCTTTCTGAGTGTCCCACTCAACTACAGGCGAATTTTTCGATGATATGAGCTTCCCTGTCTTAGGGTCCCGTATCTCCTCGGTCATATATTGCTGTGGTTCTGCATAGGCTGTCGATATTTGTATAGGTGCTGAATCTCGTATCTGCTCCATTTTACTATAATTCTGTGGTTCAGGAGCCCCATAAATTTGACTCATAGGTGGTTTATCGGTTAATTTATTGTCATACAAAATTCGACCCAAATCAGTAATCCTATCAGACAACTCAGTAGCAATTTTTGAAAACTTATAATCAAGAGATTCTAAACTCGTCATAATATATATATATATATATATATATATTTCCTTAAATTATATATTTAATTTTTTAAAATCACCATTTTTAAAATGAAAAATTAAAAAACTACTTAACCCAAATATTACATCAACTAATAGATACATCCATGCTTTTTTATTACCTATTATAGCATTATAAGCAAATAAGAAATATAACAATGAATGAATAGGTCTTAAGTCATTCCACCATATTTTTTCTCCGAAAACTTCCCCGCCAGTTTTTCTTGAACCCGTTAAGTAAATATAAATAAATCCAATAGCAGGTAACAGAGCTAAATATCCTAGTAGCGGCAAATATTTTGGTTCAGCATTTTTAGCTATTAAAACAAATAAAGTTCTAGTTCCAATACAACCTATTAAAAATAATAGAAATCGTTTTTGGATATCTTTCATAATATATTACATAAATATTTAATTAATTTAAATTCTAATTAAACTGAACTACAATTTCGACATCTTCTTTTTTAATGCTTTTTGTTGCTGAAATTGATAACTCTTCTCTCTTCTTGCGAGT
>Ga0209443_1001460_pt1 | contig 14882 bp, 15 predicted proteins | sample LauGreBMM110DCMD_2_FD_187571 | JGI IMG/M metagenome (GOLD analysis project Ga0209443, IMG submission 187571) | Freshwater lake microbial communities from Lake Michigan, USA - Su13.BD.MM110.DCMD (SPAdes) (version 2) | ecosystem: Environmental > Aquatic > Freshwater > Lake | place: Lake Michigan... | reverse complement strand
AAGTTGAATATGTTAATGAAGATGAATATTATGGGTTCATGATTGACCAAAATTGTAGATATGTGATGGGTGATTTTTCAGTAACTCATAATACGGCCACTTCTATCGCAATTGCAGAGGGTATGAAAGATTCTAAAAAAGTCATAATTATGACACCCGCTTCTTTACGCGCAAACTATGTAGAAGAGCTTAAAAAGGCAGGCGATTTGCTTTATAAGAGAAACCAATTTTGGGAATGGATTTCTCTCGATGAATATTCGGAAGCACTTCAACCCATGTCGGCAGTCCTCAATTTACCTCAAGAATACATACGCAGACATAGAGGTGCTTTTTTCATAAATGTATCAAAACCATCCAATTATGATGAATTAAATGATACAGATAGAAAAGTATTGGAAGAACAATTGAATGAAATGATTCGTTCAAAATATCAATTTATCAATTATAATGGACTACGTGCAACCAGATTGGCAGAAATGACCTCCAATTATAGTCGCAATATATTTGATAATGCAGTAGTAGTTATAGATGAGGCACACAACTTGATCAGCAGAATTGTAAATAAATTAAAGAAAGAAAAAGATATCCCTGATGAAGAAAATAGGAAAAAAAATGAAAAAGAAGGCGAAGAAAAAGTAGAAGGTATATTTGGTGAACATACACCTATAAATTTAGCTTCCAAATTGTATTACATGTTATTAAGAGCAAAGAATGCGCGTATTGTGTTATTGTCTGGAACACCTGTTATCAACTATCCTAATGAATTTGGTATATTGTTTAATATTTTGAGAGGATATATTAGAACATGGAAAATTCAACTAAACGTGAAAACTGACAAGAAAGTAGACAAGGAAACGCTTCAAAAAATGTTACTTGGAGAGAAAACATTAGATTATTTGGATTTTTCACCTTCCAGTAAAATATTAACTATTACTAGAAATCCTTTTGGATTCAAAAACAAAATCAAAAAAGAAACCGGATATCAAGGAGTTTCAAATACAACAAAAGATGATAGTGGGGTGTTAGAGTTAGATGATGAATTTTTATCTGATGACGATTTTGAGAGAAGAATTATCGGTATTTTAAGGAGAAATGATATTGATGTTATATCACAAGGAATTAAAATAATTAATAAAAAAGCGCTCCCTGATGATTTGAATATTTTCATGGCACGTTATATTAACGACGCTGATAAGAAATTGAAAAACACTGATGCATTAAAACGACGCATTGTTGGGTTATCCTCTTACTTTAAAAGTGCTCAAGAAAGTTTACTACCTAAATATAACAAGACATTAGGTGTCGATTATCATATTGTTAGAATACCAATGAGCGATGTGCAATTTAAAATTTATGAGACTGCTCGTAAGGAAGAGAGAAAAATGGAAAAAAAGAAGCCCAAACAGACTACATCTGAATTATTCGAAGAAAAGGCTTCTACATATCGTATTTTTTCAAGATTATTTTGCAATTTTGCATTACCCGATAGACCTATTCCAGAGAAAAATAAAAAACCTACAATTGATAAAGAAGATGAAGAAGCAGAAGAGTCAAACATTGCACAAATTATTAAACAAGGTGCACGCGAAGAATCGAAACAAGATGTACAAGATGATAGAGAAGGCGAAATTGAAGGTGACGAGATTTTGGAAAAAATAGGCGGTGTCTCTTATAAAGAAAGACTAGAACATATGTTACGCAATGTCAAAGAGCATGCTGCCGATTTTTTAACACCCGAAGCCTTGCAAATGTACAGCCCAAAATTTTTACACATTCTTGAAAATATTCAAGATCCAGAATATGAAGGCCTTCATTTAGTGTATAGTCAATTTAGAACACTTGAAGGTATTGGATTATTCTGTTTAACATTGGAAAAAAATGGGTTTGCACGTTTTAATATTAAAAAGAATTCTATGGGATTATGGCAAATTGATATTCCTGAAATAGACGAAGGGAAACCTACTTATGCATTATATACAGGCACAGAGACTTCCGAGGAAAAAGAAATGTTAAGACATATTTATAATGGTGAATGGGATGATATTCCAGAAAGCATTGCAACAGAATTAAAGGCAAAATATAACAATAACAACATGGGCGAGGTTATTAAAGTCTTTATGATTACTTCTTCTGGTTCCGAAGGAATCAACTTGAGAAATACTCGTTATGTGCACATTATGGAACCTTATTGGCACCCAGTCAGGTCTGAACAAGTTATTGGACGTGCACGACGTATTTGCAGTCATAAATCGCTACCACTTGCTTTGCAAACTGTTGAAGTATTTGTTTATTTAATGGTTTTTACTGAAGCTCAACTAAAATCCGACGAAGCTATCGAACTAAAAAAAAAGGATATTAGTAAAGCTCTACCTCGTAGTCCTCAAACAAGTGATCAATATTTGTATGAAATTTCCGAAATTAAGGCTGGACTTACTTCTCAATTGACAGATGCTATTAAAGAATCGGCTTTTGATTGTTATATTTATTCAAATGGAAAGTGTGTCAATTTTGGAGACCCTACAAATGACAAATTTGCATATGTTCCTGATTATGCCGATCAACAAAATGATAGTACATTACATGCAAATAAAGAAGCGATTCAGTGGGTAGGCAAATCTATTACGTTGAATGGTGTGAAGTATGTATATAGAAGAATGAGCAGTAAATTGTTGAATATCTATGACCTAACAAGTTATCAGGCAGCACTAGAAGATTCTTCTATTATTCCATTACAAATAGGAACATTAGAAAAAAATGATCGAGGTGAGGATGTTTTTAAACAATTAGTCATGTAAATATGAATCTATTCAATCTATTCAATCTATTCAATCTATTTGTAAAAATAAAATAAGTTTATATTCTTTTATTTTTATTCAAGGTACAGCAATTGTTGATATCATTAAATCAATAATTTCTTTCTCTTCATACGATAAATTTTCATATTCGGTGGCAGCTTCTCCAATACATACAAGAGCTTTTTCGCAATACATTTGGTATTTATTTTTTATATATTCTAATATTCTTGGATATTTTTTCTCTTTGAAAATAATGGCCCTAAATCTAACTCTTTGGATTCGTGGAGAACAAGTAGAAGCTAACAAACTTTGAAATAAAGTAAATAAAATAATTAAATTGAATACTTGCATGGTAGGTGTATATATATTATTATACTTATTTTTAATTTCATTTTTTTATTTTATATTATACATCTTTATTATGTAATAAATCCAATATTTTGTCTATTTTGCTATTATACAAATATAATGTTTTCTCTATTTGTGTCAATCGTTCTTCTGTATTTTCATTCATAGTAAGTGTAATATTTTGCAAATTAGAGGGTATTTTTTTTAATTTATTAAAAATATTATTATCTTCATCCATTTCATCAGACAAAGAAGGTATATTATATTCTTCATTTTGTCCCCATGAAACATTTTTATTTTTTTGAACTTCAGTATCTTCAATAGTTTGGTATTTTGATCTACTATTAGTTTCTTGTATTATATGTTGACTAATGTTAGGAGTTAATTTTTCACTTTTAACAGATGTTTCTTGAGGTTTTAACCAAGTATCTGCATTTTCAATAGATCCTTTATTTGCTTTACTTATTTGTTCAACATCGTAGTTTCTTTTTGCAGTTATTTCTTTGATCATTTTATCCATTTCACTTATTGGTTCATCTGTAAAATTATCTTTGAAATCTGGCACTTCCGGAACTTGTAAGGACATTGAATTTGTAAATTCTTGTTGTTTTTTCATTAACTCCATTTCAAATTGCGTTTTTTTTTCATTTTGTATTTCTTCATAAGTTATTGGTTCTTTTGTTTCAGAATCATTAAATATTTTTATTTTACTTGGCATGTTATTTGGATAATTTTTTTTAATATGATTCAAAATTAATAATATATATTTTTTATTCATTTCTACTAATTTTGACGTCTTTATTCTCTCTACATCAAAAAATCCTTTCATATTTTCGTTGAATAATTTAAAAACATTTACTTGAATTTCTCTTGTTAAAAATTTAAAAATATCTTCATCTATAATAACGTCCCAAAGTGTATCTACATTTTCTTTTTTAAGAAAGTTTTGAACTCCAATAACATTTTGAACACTCATTTAAATATATAAATATAGATTTTTCTTTTTATATATTTTTATTTTTGTATATATTTATAAAGAATCATTGAAATAAACTTTTCTAAAGTTTGCCATATATTTATCTTTTAAAACGTGTGTTTTCAAATAATTTGAAGTAAATTTATCTTCCAACATATGAACAATAAAAAAGAGTGAATATATTCCACATTCCGTATTACCATATTGATGTTCTGTTCCCTCATTGCTATCAAATTCAAAATTCATATTTGGACTAAGACTTCTACCTTCATCAATGATACGATCCACTAAAACCATAATTTGTTTTGGTGCTGCTTCTCCTGTACTATCAAAAAAGAATATTTTCTTTTTTTTGATATTCACAAACATAGAAATCCAATGTTCGCCTGGTCTATTATGCGGATCTGTATTGAATATTATTCCGATTTTAGTTTTTCCACTTTTTAATTGTTCTTTTACACTAAATTTACATAACTCATCCCAAACACATTCACCATATAATTTTTTTGTATCAAAGTCAATAGGCGAAGGTCCAATAAAATCAAAACACTTGTAAGCTTTTTCATATTGTTTCATAACATTTATAATATCTACACTTGTTAACCATGAATTAGGGTTTTTTTTCCATTCAGGGGGTGACTCTGGCGCAAAAGAATCGGCTACATCACTATCTACCTTACCGAATTGTGACTTTTGTTTTAACCAACAGGATTCTTTATTACATATACCGCTAAGATGTTTACCGATTTGTTCGTGTATTTCTTTTGGCGAGTTACTTGTAATTTTTGCATCTGGATGGCGAGCATTCCATAATTCTCTTAATTTATAAAGTGATTTGTTTGAATAACAAGAAAACGGATTTATTTCATTTTTTGTTTTTGGACTGCAATTTACCTTTTCTAATTTTAATTGTTTTTTTTGTTTTTTACCACCAGAATATTTTTTTTTATGAGTTTTATTATAATTCATTTTTGTTTTTTTCCTTTGTGTCTTCATATATATTATCAACCTTTTAAAAATCCGCTTTTTTCCAAAGGGACTGGTTGTTGCTAAATGTCAACTTATTTATCCTTTTTTTCAATTTTTGTTTCAATTTTTGTAAACATAAAATTAGCAATTTCATTTTTTGATTTTCCACTTTTAGAATTAGATTTGTTTGCAGAATCTTTCTCAAAGGTGGAAAATACTAAAACTTTATCTGCTTCTAAATTATTTTCTGATTGATCTATTTCGTTGAAGGATACATCTTGAATAAGTGTATTCTCTTCTGTAAATATAAAATCTTTATATTCAGATTGTATTGTGTCATGATTATCTTTTGTCTTAAAGTATTGAATGCATGAATTCAGATAGTTGTTGTATGCATATTTTATGTCTATTGGTAAATCTTCTGGTTCTAAACCAGTTATACTATTCTTAAATAATTGGAAAATTCTTTTTTTATAAAGTTTGCGTTCTTCTTTATTGACTTTTGCCATTTTTTTATTTTGAACATGATCTGTATACATTTCTTTATTTAGAAGATAATCTAAGGTTACTTGGTCAACAAAATCCACTTTTAGAAAAGGTTGTGCCAAAATTTTTTGTATTTTACCGCATCCACCTTTTCTAAATGTGGAATTGTAAAAAAGTAGATATATATATATATATGTCTACTTTTGTAAATGAAAACGGCGATACTCATTTAATATTGGTAATAATTAGCGGAAACGAAACAGAGGCAATAAATGTTATTAATAGAGGAAATTCACATCCAGAGATTGCAAATTCATATGGCGACACAGCATTACTTTTAGCTATTCAGTACAGCATGGAAAAATTAGCAATTAGAATATTGGAAACGAAACAAGCCAATGTTGGTCATGTTGATAATCATGGAAATACAGCAGTACTTTTAGCTATTCATTATAGCATGGAAAATGTAGCAATTAGAATACTAGAAACAAAACAAGCGAATGTTGGTCATGTTGATAATCATGGAAATACATCATTACTTTTAGCAATAAATAAAGATTTAAAAAAAATTGTTGTAAAAATGGTAGATTTATATACAGATTTAAATATAAATCATTCGGATAATTTTGGGGATACAGCTTTGATGTTGGCATTGATTAGAGATTATCAAGATGTTGCGCAAAAAATATTAGATTTAGGATTCAAAAATGTATCTGTTATAAATAAAAAAGGAGATACCGCATTATTTTTTGCTATTAATGCAGGTAATGAAAATATTGCGCTACACATATTTAACATGAATAATTCATCATTTGAACATATTTCAAAAGAAAAAAATACAACTTTGATAATGGCTATTAATAATGGAATGATTCGACTTGCAAGTGAAATTATAAAAAAAGCTAGTCCTTCATTGATTGGATATGTAAACAAAGAGAACAATACTGCATTAATTTTATCCATTAGTAAACAATTTTGGAATATAGCGAATCTTATCATTGACACAAAACATTCAAATGCGAGTCATTTAAATAATTATGGTGATAACGCATTAATATTATCTTTAACTGCCGGAAATGTAGATACTTTTGAAAAAATATTAAAAGAACCTGGTTCTGATATATATTATAAAGGATATAGTGGAGTATCTGCTCATGATATTTGTAAACATTTAAACCTGCTCCACTTTTTTTAAAAGTGGTTTGTTATTAATTTTGCTCCACTTTTTTTAAAAGTGGATTAACATGTTTGCTTCGTTAAATCGCGGACTTGAACTCTTGTACTATTGTTGAATAGATTGTTCCCTATTACTTTTTCATCTGGATTTGGATTAAAACTACTAAAACTATCATTTTGAAACAATAGTTGATGTGGATTTGGCTTTGTTATTGTTTTAAATGTATAGTCATACAAATCACTTTTACTTGATGGAACATATACTGCTTGACTACATTTTTGCAGAGCATAAATTTGATTCCTTAATTCTGATTCTTTGTTAATATTTGAGGCAAACCCAGACCAAGGTGATGTTCTATTTCCTGGGTTAAAAACTTGATGTACATTATATGTTGGTACCTGTAATGGTTTTACTTGTAGTTCCTTTCTAGGATCAACAATAGGAAAGTATGAATATTTTGTCAAGACAGGTCTCACATCTATATAAGGTTGTAGAATCTGTGAAGGAATATTTCTATTATAAATTCGTCCATTCGTCTCTTGATGCATTTTTGCGACACTTTCAAAGTCATTTGAATTTGTACAAGGTTGGTTCATTGATATACATATACAAAAAAAAATCATATTTTAAAAAAGGTTGATAAAGGTGGATAAAGATGGAAAAGTATATAAAGAAATTATTATATATTATTATCATGTGTGGAATTTTTGCTCTTCTAAATGATAATAATATAAATATTGAAATTGTAAATGATGAATTTATGAAAGGAAAAGGAAGAGGACCAGAATTTTCTAAATTAGATACTTCCTATATTAAAATGACATTAGGATTTCATAGACTTGCAATTAATGGTCTAAATGAATTCTCTAATCAACCTCTTGTCATCAATGATATTGTTCTTATTTGCAATGGAGAAATTTACAATTACAAACAATTATACAAAATAATGGATATTGAACCTGAAACTGGTTCTGATTGCGAAGTTATTATTCATCTTTTTCTTATGTATGGTATTGAACAAACACTTACTATGTTGGATGGCGTATTTGCGTTTGTATTATTTGATAATCGTACTAGTGAAGATACAAATAATAAAGTATATGTCGCTAGAGATCCATTTGGTGTTAGACCTTTGTATTATTTAAAAAATGCAACTGCTAAATCAATGTATGGTTTTGCATCCGAGTTAAAATGTTTGGAGTTTTTTTATAATAAAAATTCAGAGTATTCAATTGAACAATTTCAACCAGGAACCTATAGTGTATATAATTTATCTAGTAAGGTATTATCTGTTTGGAGACCTATAAAAGAGAATATTGTATATTTTGTTCCTTCTTTTTCTTATAGTGAAAAAGAGTTTGATTGCAAATCAATGCTAGATGACATGTATAAAAATATTAATTATTATTTATCTAGTGCGGTAGAAAAAAGATGTTTGACAACAGAGCGTCCTATTGCTTGTCTTTTATCGGGAGGTCTAGATAGCAGTTTAATTGCCGCGCTTGTTTCAAAGTACTATAAAAATAATAAATATGACAAGGTTCTTGAAACCTATAGCATTGGTTTAGAGGGATCCGAAGATTTGAAATATGCTCGCATTGTTGCCCATTATATTGGCAGCAAACATACGGAAGTCATTGTTACAGAAGATGATATGTTTGAAGCGATTCCAGAAGTGATTGAGAAAATTGAAAGTTATGACACTACAACGATTAGAGCAAGTATCGGTAATTATTTATTAGGAAAATATATTGCCGCTAACTCAGAGGCAAAGGTAATTTTCAATGGTGATGGGTCTGATGAGTTATTTGGCGGATATTTGTATATGAACAATTGTCCAGATGATATAGAGTTTGACAGGGAGACGAGGAGATTATTGAAAGATATTCATTTATTTGATGTATTGCGTTCTGATAAATCTATATCATCAAATGGTCTTGAGCCTCGCACACCATTTTTGGATAAGACTTTTGCTAATTATATATTATCTATTCCTGCATATTTCAGAAATCATAAAAATATGAATACAATGGAAAAAAGTTTGTTACGTAGTTCATTTAGTAAGGAACACATCTTACCATATGAAATTTTGTGGCGTAAAAAGGAAGCATTTAGTGATGGTGTGAGTAGTAAAGGAAGGTCGCTTTATGAAATTCTTCAGGAGAAAATTGCTAAAAAGTTGGAAAATAAAATAACACCTTTTGAAAAAGGTATTGAATTTGAAAAATATTATTATAAATACAACTTTGATCAGTTTTTCCCAAATTGTGCATGTATTGTTCCATATTTTTGGATGCCCAAGTATACGGATGCTACAGATCCAAGTGCCAGGACATTAACTTTTTATGAAAAGAAGGATTAGATTAAAAGGTTTTTTTCAACCATTCTTCTATATACAACTCTTGTTCTTTTTCAGTATTATAAATTTTGAACTCTTTATCGTTTTTTAAAATATTATCTATATACGTTTTTTGTACCTTATATTTTAATTTGAATTCTTTATATAAATACTGGCGATTTATATTTACTTCATTAACAATAATATTTTTTTCAAATATTTTACTTAAAATTGTATCCCAATTTTGAATATCTCTAAATAGTAGTTTTATAAATACTATATTTTTATACTCTTTAATACAATATCCTTGTTCAAAATTAAAATTATTAAAATTTTCTATATTATATTCATTCATGATTAAGTTAATACTATGATATTCTTCAATATGATTTATGTATGTGTTATTAAAAATATCTATTATTTCTTCTACACTTTTACTTAGATAATCAGGAACATGATATATCAAATTTTGAAAAAAACTTGATATTTTTCTTTCAATTGGTAAACGATAACTATCAATTATATATATTTTTTTTTTTGAATTATTTATTATTTCCATAACATTCTCTTTGTTAAAGTTATAATCTATATTATTAGTTACTCCAGCACAATTAAAAGTGTGTAAATGGATACAATTCATATTATGATTTCTAAGAGTATTCGTTAATGTTGACCCACCACATTTAGCAGAACAAAATACAATACAATCCAAATCATTCATCTTATATATATATAAAATATATCATTTGTAAACTAGTATATTTTATATCTAAATATATTATACTATAGAATGATTAGTAAAAAAAATGTTCATGATTTTCAAGATAAGTTATTTAATGTGTTTATATTTGTATCTTGGTCTTTAATCATTATTTCAACTTTGGGATTTTCTCAAGATGCTCCAACATTTCTTTTAGATCTAAACTATTATGTAAGTATATATATTTGTCTTTTTTTAATGTGGAGGTTTCATCCATTTAAAAGTAGTTATGAATTTACAAATTTAGATCGCAAAATTGCATTTAGTGCTGGTTTATTTATTTTTACAACTACTTCATTAAACAAATACTTGTTGTATGCTGAAGAAAAATTAAAAAAACATTTATAAATCAATCATATTTTTTATTTTTATATGTTTTATTTTTTTTTCCTTCATTTTTTTTCCTTATCGACCTACTTCTTTTGGGTTTCTCGTTAAAAAATGTCTGTAAGTGCGTTATAATATGTTTACCTACAATTTTGTCTACTTCATATTCTTTGTCATCTTTTTCTAGATGTTTGTATTTATAAAGTTTCCAATGAGATAACATACTTGTTTTAAAATCTTCGGTATTTGTAAAACTTTTTCCTACATCTGAATTCATAACACGTTCTAACATTTCTTCAAACGATAAATCATAATAATATGGTTTTATATTTATATAATATATATGTTCATTCGCCATTCCAGGATGAAATATGTCGTCTAAAAAACAAATTTCTGCATTTTGAGGCAACTTAGTACAACGAATAAAATCATCGTGTGTTTTACTATGCGTTGTTCTACATATTTCCACTTGTTTTCCATTTACTTTAAATGCGGCAATTATTTGATCAAATAATTTACTACCTAGTTTTTTTTCAAAATATGATATAATATGTTGTGCCCATTCGCGAGGTCCATTATTATTAGTATATATCATCATTTTATGGCAACAAAAAGATTCTTTCTTTGTTTTTAAGTACTTTAGGATATTTAGTATATTTGGACGTAGGAATTCAGGGAACAAGTCTAATAAAATGTTAAAATCTTCTTGCGTTAATTTTTTATTTCCAGATGTATTTGCTAGACTATCCCACAACATGCCAAGCTCAGAAAAATAACCAAGGGTTTCATCTAAATCAAATACTACAATTTTCATTACTATTATATATTCACTCGTAGAAAAAGTGTAGCAAAAACTTTTATTTGGTAATTATTTTTTTTGTGTTTTTTTATATACTTTTATAATGTATAATATGAGTGTTACAATTTCGTATGGTGCAGTACCAACTACAAACGGCGGCTCCGGTCAGTTTACTATCATTAAAAATGGTATTAGTGTCGTTTATACTTATTCTGGCTTATTTTGTTCAGATGATGGTACTAGTGGTAGTGTAAAGGTGAGTTTTAATTTGTCAGCTCTTGGTATTCAAACTACAACTTATACCATAAATGCTAATTATAATAACTCTGTAGTATACACTACTTTTACTCCTTCAAACATTATGGTGAATTCAAACTTTGCCTCTACTGCTGATGCTAGCTTAGCTAGCTTTACTTCAGGTTCAACAAGTGGTGTATTAAATCAACCAACCACTACATCAAATTCACTAGATGCATCGTCATACAGATTAGTACAACAAGCAACTGGCACTTCTACACTTCTTACTTCTGGTACAGACTATTCAAGTACAAACTGGATAAAATATGGAGGTCCTATTTTATGCGAAGCTTATGTTGCAAGCTTAGTGAATAAGGGTACTATTACTAATTATTCTACCCTTGTAAATGCTATAAGTATTGCTGTTGCAGGTGTTTACTATAAATAAAATAGCATTTAGTAACTTATTTTTTGTGTGTTTTTTTATATACTTTTATAATGTATAATATGAGTGTTACAATTTCGTATGGTCCAGTACCAACTACAAATAGTGGTAGCGGTCAGTTTACTATTTCTAAAAATGGTGTGAATGTCGAATATACTTATTCTGGCTTAACTTATGGTGGCTATGATTGTTCTGATTGTAGTGGTTTTGCTTATGTGAGTTTTAGTGTGTCAGCTCCTGTTATCGCTTCATATGAGATATATGCTGAATATAAAAACTCTCTAGTAAACACTAGAATTACTCCTTTTGTCTCTACTTTAACTCCTGGTGCCTCTATTTCAACTTTTTCCTCTACTGCAACTTTTGCCTCTACTCCTGATGCTAGCTTAGCTAGCTTTACTTCAGGTTCAACAACTGGTGTATTAAATCAACCAACCACTACATCAAATTCACTAGAGGCAGAAAATTTCATATTACAACAACAAGCAAGTGGCACTTCTACTACTCTTACTTCTGGTACTGACTATTCAAGTACAGACTGGATAAAATATGGAGGCCCTATTTTATGCCAAGCTTATGTTGCAAGCTTAGTGAATAATGATAATACTTTTACTAATTTTTCTACCCTTGTAAATGCTATAAGTATTGCTGTTGCAGGTATTTACTATTAAATAAAATAGCATTTAGTAACTTATTTTTTATTTCTTTCTAAAGTTGTAAATATTTATAAATAATATTTACAAGTAGTATACACAATATATGACAGAATTAACAAATAAAGATTATACACATATTTTAGAATATTATAAAAAAAACATACCTAAGTCGTCACGATTATTAAAAATAGAAGCGGAAAAAATACTTGCTTCAAAGTTGTGCAAATGTATAAAGAAAATTGATATTACAAATGAATCAAAGTCAATTGGTATCTGTACTAAATCGGTTATTAATCGTAAAGGTTATCGTCGGGGTAAATTCACATGTAGAAGTAAGCCTAGTATTCAAATTAAGAAAGTTAAAAACAATTCTACACGTAGAAAATAAAATATGTATATATTTTATATGCCTACTAAAAAGTATAGAAGCGCTAGTAAAAAAAGAAATGCTAGAGGACCTCATACAGATGAATTAAATAAAATGGAAAAGGGAGAGATTGTTCATTCTAATAAAATACCCACACAACAAGTGGTTCCATTTTATAGTGTTCCTAAATCTATTTCCAAACGTAATACTTCAATGTTGCCTCGTCCTGAAGGATTTGATCCTGGAGAACTATTAAAAAATAGTTTAGTATATGCAGAGAGTAAAGCATATAAACCTACACCAGAAGAAAAAAAAGAGTTGGCACGAATACCTACGCCAGATTTTTTTGATTTTCCTCCACCAGAAGAAAGACAAGCGTTGGCACGTGATGCCTCTGCAGAATTACGAGAAGCAAATGCTAGAGCAGAAAAAGAGACAAAAGAAGCCGAACATGCAGAATTTGTAAAAAGAAATAAGGTTGTACCTGATAAAAAAAGTTGGTTTTCATTTGCTCGTGGAAAGAAAAGCCGTAAAGGAAAAAAGATTCATAAAGGTAGAAGAAAAGGGAAAAAACATTCTACTCGAAAAAAATAAATATACTATTATAATATGACTAAAAATGTACCATATTATGATATTATTATTATTGGGTCAGGAATGTCTGGACTATACACCGCATATAACATTCAAAAGACCGCTCCTCAGACATCCTTTCTTATTTTAGAAAAATTTCATAAGCAATGGATTGGTGGTAGAACTAGTAATGAAATGTTTTATGGAACTAAAGTTGTTACCGGTGCTGGTATCGGTAGAAAAGATACAAACCCTTTACTCATTCATTTAATGAATGAATTGAAAATTAAATTTGAAATCTTTCATTCTATTATGGATTATTCGTCTCTAGTTACACCAGTTGATGTTGAAAAAATTATTATTCAATTAAGAAAAATGTATAAAACCCATCCAGAACTTTGCAATCTGACTTTCAAGCAATTCTTTATTAAAATGTTAGGACCCAAAATATATAAACAATTCAAAATATCTGCCGGATATACAGATTATGAAAATGCGGACTTGTATGAAACATTATATAACTATGGTATGGATGATAATAAAGGTGGCTGGACTGGACTTTTTGTACCTTGGAAAGAAATTGTTGTTACTTTATACGATAAGATCGGCGCATCTCACTTTAAATTCAATAACAATGTGGTATCCATTCAGAAAATTAGAGAGAAACCTTGTTTATTCGAAGTGAAAACAGAACTTGGCGCCTCATACTCGTGTAATAAAGTGATTGTTGCGACTACTATTAGCGGTATCCAAAATTTGATCCCCGATAGGCACGGAATATACAAACAAATACATGGACAACCCTTTTTAAGATTGTACGGCAAGTTTAATAAAAGCTCTGCATTAATCATGCAGAAATATGTACCACATTATACGATTGTTCCTGGTCCACTTCAGAAAATTATACCTATGAATTCAGAAAAAGGTATTTACATGATTGCATATAGTGATAATGCGAATGCTGTTGCGTTGAAAGATCATTTAAAAAATACTCCGGAAAATCGCGATTTATATTGCGATCTTATTGAGCAGTCACTTGGGATTCCTAATGGTTCGCTTGAGTTAGTTGCTATTAAAGATTTTTATTGGCCTATTGGGACACATTATTATGATCCTTTGAACACGTCACAATTCAAAACGAGAGACGCGTTTTTGAAAGAAGCACAACATCCTGAAAAAGGAATGCTTGTTGTAGGAGAGGTAGTGAGTAGATATCAGGGTTGGGTAGAAGGTGCATTGGAGTCTGTTCAAGCCGTTTTAACAAAAAAATGGATTACAAATGAGTGTTAACTATAAATCATATAGTAACCATGATAACCTATTGCCGCAAATCCCAGCATTAGCAGGAGCTCAAAGTATTTTCTTTTCGTGTTCTCTCTACTATAACCAATATAGACTAGTAATGGTCCTACTAAAAGAATGTGAATCAAATTGACCCAATATGGTTTGTCTGCTTTCATATAATTATACGTCTTGTAAATATGGTACACTATTATAATGACACCTAGTGTAAGCAAAATTGGATACATTAAGCTGGGTATTTTATCTCTTTTTATACCAACATAAAGAAAAAGTGTACCAACAATAAGTATATGAAATAAATGGACAAATATTTCAGGGTTCATATAT
>Ga0209443_1001457_pt1 | contig 14909 bp, 11 predicted proteins | sample LauGreBMM110DCMD_2_FD_187571 | JGI IMG/M metagenome (GOLD analysis project Ga0209443, IMG submission 187571) | Freshwater lake microbial communities from Lake Michigan, USA - Su13.BD.MM110.DCMD (SPAdes) (version 2) | ecosystem: Environmental > Aquatic > Freshwater > Lake | place: Lake Michigan... | reverse complement strand
TAAGGGCCGTAACCAAATCATAACGCAAAAGCCATCCGCAAGGATGGCTTTTTTTATTTGCAAACTTTAGAGCGTTTCAAGATCTCAGAAATGACAAAATAAAAAAGGCTCCCAATTGGGAGCCTTGAATAAAATTTGTTTACTGATGCATTAAGGTTGAGCAAAGCTAACTCTAGCTCCACCTGTAGCGAATAATGCCAGCATTCTTGTTTTTTGACCCAATGAGAACATGTACATTCCTCTGTCGTCAGTATAATCCATATAGTTCATGGTCATCTCTATGGGAGTTCCAATACAAGTACTCAGATGTGGGTACACGGGGACACCATAGTTAGCAGTATTGTGCAATGGAGTGTCGCCAACAAGATCACTGCCGCAAGTTACGTCACCCCAAATATGCCTCAGGTTCAACCAATGGCCTACCTCATGGGTTGCAGTTCTTCCTAAGTTATACGGATAACTGGCAGAAGAATTGCTGATGACTCCAAAATATAGCCCGTCAATTACAACTCCATCTGTTGATGATGACCCACCTGGGAATTGCGCATAACCTAAAATTCCTCCGCCGATTGTACATGCCCACATGTTTAACGTTGTTGTTGGGCTGGTAGGATTAATACCTCCTTGTTTTGATTTTTTCATGGCATCCCTTGTTCCCCAGGAAGTTTTGGTTGTTTGTTTCCTTATTACATTGGCAAGTACAAACCTAATATTGGTATTACCTGCTTTAACGCCTGTAAATATTGAAGGAAGCAAAGAAAGATCGCTATTTGTTGCTGCAAAATCAGCGTTCAAAACATCAATTTGTAATTGAATAATCGTAGTTGAGATATTTTCTGCGGCTGTTCTGTACAACACATTTACTACCACAGGAATTTCATAAACACTACCAACTAGCCTGAATGCTGATGGATCAGAACTTATCTTTTTGGTCAGTGCCTCAATATCTGCCATTTTCTTGGCCAATCCAGGATTGTCTTTCAATTGTTGCTGATGCACTTCATAAGAGGCACAGGTTCTTTGAAATGGAACACCATTGGCGTTGACTGGAACTTCTACAGTTGAACTAAGGTCTGGAACATTGCCCATCGGATCCTGTGCCATTTTTGTACACGAAAAAACAAGGAAAGCAAGCAATACGGGTAAGACTAAAATTTTCTTCATAAAAGGGGTGATTGGTTACTGCTAAAGTAAGCAATATGTCAAATATGACACAAAAAAAGAGTCCCAATTTTAGGACTCTTTTAAAGATCTATTAAAAGTTTGTTTAACCAAATAAAGTACTGATCCAGTAAACCAAGGCAGCCATCAGGGCGCTTACTGGGATGGTAAGGATCCAGGCTACCAGGAGGGAGGATGTAACACCCCATCTTACAGCGCTGAGTCGTTTTGTGGCACCTACACCGATGATAGAACCGGTAATGGTATGTGTGGTGGATACGGGAATTCCCATTTGACCTGTAAAAAACAGGGTGAAGGCACCTGCCGTTTCAGCCGCCACGCCTTCCAATGGCGTTACTTTGGTGATCTTGGTTCCCATGGTCTTTACGATCTTCCAACCACCACTCATGGTGCCCAGGCCAATGGCTATATAACAGGAAATGGGAACCCAGCCAGGCAGTTGTGCAAAGTCCTGAATATTTCCACTGGCAATCAATGCTGCGCCGATGATGCCCATTACTTTTTGTGCATCGTTACCGCCATGTCCGATACTGAAAGCAGCAGAGCTGAACAACTGAAGTTTCTTGAACATATTTCCCACAGAGTAAGCTGTAGGGGTCTTGATTTTCTCTACATAAAGATAAACCAGCATGAAGAGAATCGAAGTCAGTACGATGCCCCAAACGATGGCATGGTTTTCAGACTTTTCGATGTCTTTCTTGAATGAGCCTTGGATGTCAAATTTTTCAATTTTTGATCTTACTTTTTTTGCATTGGCAGGATCAATGGGATAAATGGCATTGAAGGCAACGAGCGCACTGTCCAAACTGATTTCCTTTTTCAGCAATTGCTTAACGGGGCCTTTGTACTTCTCCGTCTCCACCTTTGCAACATCGTATTCTTTTTTCTTTTCTGCATTGTCTGCAGAGAGGGATTCGAGGATAAGGAAATTATTGGCATTGCGTACTTCGTCTTTTAATTTGCTTACTTCAATATCTGTCAGTAAGCCATTGTGGTAGGCAAATGCAGCAATAGAGTCGGCGCCAATGTTATCAAATTCTACTATTAAGGGAACAATTTTAGCATAAATATCTTTAGCCCCACTCAGTTTCTTTTCAGCAGTTACCAGGTCTTCTTTTGCTTTCTCATTGTTGTTGTCTTTTTCAAGTGTTTCTTCAGCTTTTGCAACTTCAAGTTTGTATTTATCCAGTTTGATGAACTTTTCAAGTCCCTGGTTCATTTTATTTGTCTCAAACCTATCGAAAAGCAATACGGTCAATGCAGTAGCCAAAATGATGATGCCCATCCTCAGCCACATGTTGCGCAATATGGTAACAATATTGATGAAGATGGATATTATCATTCCAATCATCGGTGCAAAAAAGATGAAAAGTACCGTTTTGATGATGGTATCATTCTCAACCACCTTTGACCAGGAGATGGTTAGGCCTTTGGTCATCATGGCATGGGCAATGGCTGCACCAGCAAATCCTCCAATCAGGGTATGGGAAGAAGATGATGGAATACCATACCACCAGGTGAGCAGGTTCCAGAATATTGCAGCAATCAATCCTGCAAGAATCACATTGAGGGTAATAAACTCTTTGTTGACCGTCTTGCTGATGGTATTGGCAACAGCGTGGTCCTGGAAAATGAAATAAGCAACCACGTTGAAAAAAGCCGCCCAGATAACCGCTTGAAATGGAGTAAGTACTTTGGTGGAAACAACGGTTGCGATGGAGTTGGCAGCATCGTGAAAGCCGTTGATGTAATCAAAAATCAGGGCAAGTACAATGATAACAATGAGAAGGGTCATGAGCAATTATTTTGGAGGCCGTCACCTAAATTAGGCATACTTGATAATGATCGATTCAATTACATTGGCCGCATCTTCGCATTTGTCAGTAGCTATCTCCAACACTTGGTATATTTCTCTTTTTTTGATGACCTCTTTAAAGTCATTTTCATTGTTAAACAGGCGATCAATGCTCATGTCAAATACATCATCAGCCTGGTTTTCAATGCTGTTGATTTTTACAATGGCTTCTGTCATCTCCCGGAGGTTTTTCATGTCTCTGAGGCCGTGTACAGCTTTCTTGATTTCTACGCTTCCTTGCAAAACAAGATCAGCCAATTTATGAATTCCAATGTCATTGGGGTTGACTCTGTAGAAGTTTATTTTTTTTGCTGAAGCATAAATGTAGTCTGCAATATCATCCAAAGCTGTAGCCAAATAATGAATATCTTCCCTGTCCAATGGCGTGATGAAATTGCGTCCTAATTCGGTGAATACATTATGCGTAAAATCGTCGTTCTTGTGCTCCAGGTTTTCAATGATGGCTGCGATCTCAGCTCTTTTGTCTTCATCGGATTCATTTACCATCAGTTGCAATTGCGTAGCCATTTTACCGACTACCTCTGCCATGTTTTCAAAAAGGGTAAAAAATACTTTGTCTTTTGGAAGGAAAATTTTGAAGAACGTATTTATCGCCATAATAATGGTTTTTCAATAATATGAATTGCAATATTAAACAATCCTTAACCAAATTAGAGGCTCAATTTCCACCCTCGGATTACCAAATTGTTAAGAAATGGCGCTTATATTCCTGTAATCAATGAAATAGGAGTTTAACTGCCTTTTGACCTCTTGAAGTATACATGGAATTTAGCCTCTATTTCCAAACATGGGAAAGCTTGTAGAACAGGAAAAAATGCGCCAGTGCAAGTCCTTCAAAAACAAGAATATACCAGGGCCAATCGCCGATGATCAGCGGGTTCTTGACGATGGGTGGGCTGGATAAATACATATAATTTGATCCGAAAGCCCAGTTGAAGCTGCCAATAACCAGGGCTGCAATCTGGGTAATCAAGAAAACCCTGAGCCATGAATATTTTTCGGGTTTGAAGCCTTGGTAAATGATAGCATAGAGGCAGGCCAACAGGAGTCCGCCATGACTGATAAAATATGCGTAGTAGAAAAATCCCTCCGATCCAAGATCAAACTCAGGTGTAAGCAAAGAATGAAGCCCTCCGGTCAGGCCCCAATAATACAAAACATGGGCGATGGCTGCGTTGAAGCGCCACAGTACTGCAATGGATAAAAAAGTACTGATTCCGCAGAGGTGCAGGGGTAAATTGTTTTCAATGGACCAGGATCCAAGTGAATAGCTGTATATATTTTCAATGACCACGTTCAAGAGCAGCAGCAATCCCAGGCATTTTGGATAGTTGGTATGTTTTGCCCAATCAACATATTTGGGAAGCAGCAGCAATAAAAGAATGATCCCGATTACGGCAGTAATACAGGTCCACCATTCTGGGGTAAAGCTTTCCATGACAATATGCTGGGTCATTGCGGTATTGGTCAAGTTCGTATAAAAATACCAATTGGCATTTTTTATTGTTATCTACCAAGCCCTGTTTAAATTGCCTTTATAACATGGCAAATAGATATTCCATATTCATTGTTTTTTTTAGTTTGTTGGGATTGCAATCCAATGCCCAACAATTGCTGGTTCAAACCATCAAGGGGTCAGTTGCCGACCGTTTCATCAAAACTCCATTGGCCGGTGCAACCATTGAATGGATCGGAGCCGGGCGGAAAATATCCATCTCAGATGGGAAAGGAAATTTTATACTGGGTGGCATTCCTGTAGGCCGTCAATCCATCAAAATCAGCCATGTCGGTTACAAGCCCATCACGTTGAACAACCTGCAAGTTGAATCGGGAAAGGAGTTGGTGATTGTGGTAGAAATGGAAGACGATTTGACGATGGAAAATGAAATCATCGTTAAGGCGAGATCCAACAAGGGCAGGCCAATCAATGAAATGGCCATGGTAAGTGGGAGGATGTTCAGTGTAGAAGAAACCAGAAGATTTGCCGCGGGTTTGAATGATCCGTCCAGGATAGCCACTGCTTTTGCTGGTGTCACTGCCGCAAGCGGCGATGGCAATGCCCTTGTGATCAGGGGCAATGCGCCCAATGGCTTGTTGTGGCGGATGGAAGGCATTGACATTCCGAATCCGAATCATTTTGCACGGGTAGGCACTTCGGGAGGGGCCATCTCCATCCTCAGTGCACAGTTGCTGGCCAATTCGGATTTTATCTCCGGTGCATTTCCAGCAGAATATGGCAATGCAGTGTCGGGTGTTTTTGATATCAGGTTAAGAAAAGGGAACAAGGATAAGCGTGAACACACGTTTTCATTGAGTACAATTGGCATTGATTTTGCCACAGAGGGCTATTTTAAAAAAGGATATGGGGGTTCCTATCTGTTTAACTACCGGTACGGATTTTTGACCTTGATGCAAAAGCTGGGATTCAATATTTCAGATGCTGCCACCTCTTTTCAAGACCTCTCTTTCAATATCCATTTGCCTACCCAAAAACTGGGCAATTTCTCTATTTTTGGATTTGGAGGCCTGAGCCAGCAACGTGATGAATTGGCCAAGGATTCGTTGACATGGTTGAGGAATACTTCTTCCAGAACAGGCTCTTTGGATGGCGCCAATACTGGTATTGCAGGGGTTTCACACCAGTTCAATATTGGAAAAAAAACATTGATCAAAACCATCTGGAGCATGAATGGGATGGCGTATAAAGAAGAGGATGAGCGGCTGGATAAATTCAGTGGCCCCGTCATCGTTACGCGCAAGAACAGCTTTGCTGAATGGAACTCCGTCATTTCTTCAGTTGCAAGCCATAAGTTCAACAAACACCATTTGATCAAAACGGGAATTTATACCACTGGAAAATCATTTAGCCTGAAGCAGCGGGAAGCGGTCAGCAATGTTTTAAAGGACAGGCTGAGGGCCAACGGTCAAACCCGGTTGACCAATTATTTTGCACAATGGAAATGGGATCCCAACAGCAGGGTGGCCTTGCAAATGGGACTTCATGGACAGGTGCTTGGGCTTAACAAGAAATCTTCTATTGAACCCCGCGCAGGCATTCGGTTCATGACCTTCAAGGGACAATACCTCTCTTTTGGCGCTGGTTTGCATACACAGATTCAGCCATTGGGCAATTATTTTGCGCGCATCAGGGTTGGCAATGATACCATCACCCCAAATATGAATCTGGGCTTTAGCCGGGCCATTCATTATGTGTTGGGATACGCCATTCAGCTGTCTCCGAATTGGAACCTGAAAACAGAAGCCTACTACCAATGGCTTTACAGGATTCCGGTACAAGCCAGTAAAATCAGCAGTTACAGCGTTATCAACCTGGAAGATGATTATGCCATTGAGATATTGGCTAACCGGGGGAGAGGTCAGAATTATGGACTTGAATTTACACTAGACAGGTATTGGAATGATCAGTTTTATCTGCTCAGTACACTGAGCTTGTATCAGTCTACCTACAAACCTTCCGATGGCATTTGGCGCGATACCCGGTACAATTCCAATACATCATTTACTTTCTTGCTGGGGAAAGAATGGACCTTCAAAACCAAACGCCCCTCTTCTTTGGGGTTGGATGTTAAACTGATTTCTGGTGGTGGGGTGAGGGTTACCCCGATAGACTTGCCCAAGTCGATCTTGCAGAAAACAACCGTATTGGTGCCTTCAAAGATCTATGGTGAAAAATTGAAATCCATTTTTAGACTAGATGTTCAGATGGAATGGAAGCTGCAGTATAGCAAGATGACGGGTAGTTTTATCCTCGGGGTTCAGAATGCATTGAATACAAAGAATAGGGTCAGTCAACGCTATGATGCCAGTTCTGGAAGAATTGTCTATTCATATCTTTTGGGAAGGATTCCAGTATTTGGTTTCAGATTTGATTTGTAATTTGTAAAACAATTTGCATGAAATTTCGTTATAAGGCCGTTATAAGCCAACACAACAAACAACTTTATACCATGGAAAGAAAAGAATTTTTTAACAAAATCAGCGGTGGGCTTGCATTTACGTGTGTAGCCTGTATGATGGCAGCTTGTTCAAAAGAGGGTACTACAGGTACAGGAAACAATACCGGCGGTGGCAATACTGGCGGAGGCGGCACAGGAAGCACGCTCCTTACCATCAACCTGACAAGCCAACTGCTTGCCATTGATGACTTTGTTTCAGACAAAGGAATTATTGTGGTCAGAAAGGCAGCGGGAAACACTGTTTCCAGTTTCGTTGCATTCGTCAATGCCTGTCCTCACCAAGGGGTTGCTGTTACTTTCAGGAAAGGCAGCAATGATTTTTATTGTTCTGCCCATGGCTCAACTTTCTCTATTGCTGGTGCTGTTACCGTCTCTCCCGCAACAAGCGGACTGTCAGCAAGAACTGTTGAAATCAGTGGTACTACGCTTACCGTAAAATAGTCAATCCTCTACCTTTTTGCCTGCTTTAAGTTGCAGGTGGTGGGTGATACAGAAAGGAATATCCTGGCTGTAATGGCTTACATAAATCAGTGTTGTTGATGTAGATCCACAAATCTGATCTATAGTATTTTTGAACCTTGCTGTTTGTTGGCTGTCAAGTCCTTGACAGGGCTCATCAAGAATCAGCAAGGGTGGACTTTTTACCAGGGCTCTTGTCAACATCACCAGTCGCTGTTCACCCAAGGATAATTGGTTCAATCTTTTTTCTTTTAGGGCTGAAATGCCGAGGATGTCCATCCATTCCAAAACAGTGCTTGTTTCGGTTGGGCCGGGCTTCCTAAACAGGCCAATGGTATCAAACAGTCCTGAGGCAACCGCTTCCTGGCAGGTTACGCCCAGGTCGAAGAACAGGTGCAATTCCGGAGAAACATAGCCGGTGTTTTTTTTGATGTCCCAAATGCTTTCACCCGTTCCTCTTTTCCTGTCGAAAAGAAAAATATCATTGGCATAAGCCTGCGGATTGTCGGCACTGATCAGGCTCAGCAGGGTTGACTTTCCTGCACCGTTCGGCCCTGTAACACACCATCTTTCTCCTTTTTTGACTTCCCAATTGAAGTTTTCCAAGATTTTTTTTCCATTGTAGGCGATGTTGACATTTCTCATTTTAACGGCATGATTGAAAGCCAAGCTGGGAGTTGCATAATATTTATGCAGGGCAAAGAGAGATGGTACAATCGCATCGAAATCAGATGCTTCATCTAGGGTTGGTTGCTTGTTTTTGGAACCATCAAAGATTATTTTTCCCTCTTTGATGATGGCTTTATGCGTAATGCATGATGGAAGATCTTCCGGTGATGCAAAGAGTAAAATTTTGGTTCCTGCTTGCACAATCTTGTTCAATCCATCCTGCAATGTTGATCTTCCTGCTTTATCCAATCCCACAAATGGATTGTCCAAAATCAATAAGGACGGGGATTGCGTCATGGCCTTTGCCAATTGCAGTCTTTTGTTCTCACCATTGGATAACTGAATCAGTGGCTTATTGATGAGAGGCCCTAAATTGAAGAAATTGATCCAATATTCATTCAAATCTTGGTCAGCCTCATCAAACTGTTCTGCTACAGTTAAGGTGTCTTCTGCATCAGCAGAATTGAACCTTTGTTGGTAATAAAATTGCTGCACATTGCTTCTGTTCTTGAACTGGTGTTGTTGCTCAATGAGTAGAACCTTGGGTTGAATTTCCTGATCTTCAAGGGTAGCAAATGTTATTTTTCCCCTGTGAAAAATCTTGCCTGCAATGGCCTTTGCCAAGGTGGATTTCCCCGAACCGCTGGGTCCTGTAATGGCCCATTGTTCATCATGGCCCATTGTAAGATTGATGTTGTCGAGCAACAGGTTGCCTCCGCGCATGATACTTACTTCATTGATGATGATTTCCATTCCTATTTTAAAAAAAATAAAATGTAACTGCTGTGTTGTTATTAATTTTGATAAGTATCGCTAACTTATGGTCCGTTTCCAATGAATTTAAGCATAAAATTACTTTCTAATCATACAATACTCCCCATGTTAAAAAAATGCATCATTTCAATCTTGGTTTTTGCAACAGTCCAATCAAACGTACATGCTCAACAGCAAAAGAAACCGAATATACTCATGATTGCTATTGATGACCTGAAGCCCATGCTTGGATGCTATGGAGAATCAAGGATTATCACACCCAATATTGATGCATTGGCCGCTCGCGGAACGGTGTTCCTTAAAAATTATTGTCAGCAGGCCGTTTGTGCACCAACAAGGGCAAGTTTGATGACCGGGCTGAGGCCAGATGTTACCAAGGTTTGGGACCTTAAAACACAGTTGCGGGACATGATACCCAATGTTGTTACCATGCCTCAATATTTTGTTCAACAGGGATATGCCACCACCGGAATCGGTAAGGTATTTGATGTCCGGTCTGTTGACAAACAATTGGATGCTCCTTCCTGGAGCATTCCCTATCAAAAGCTGAATGATGATGACTATGCGAAGGGGTATGAAAAACCAGTAGGCGGTCAATACCAGGCGAAATCTACGTTGGACCTGTTGGCTGGTTTTGAAAAAGAAACAAAAGACAAGGGGTTGAATGAAGCAGAGACCAAAGACTTCATGGACAAACACCGTGTTGTGGTAGAAGCTGGTGATGTTCCGGATGACGCCTACAGCGATGGAGCAATAGCCCGGAAAGCAGGAAAAATATTGGCTTCTCTGAAAAATCAAGACAAGCCTTTTTTTCTGGCAGTAGGATTCAGTAAACCACATTTGCCTTTTGTATCCCCTAAAAAATATTGGGACAAATACGACAGAAATTCCATTCAGCTGGCAGCCTTTCAACAGCTCACCAAAGGAGCTCCACAGTATGCCTTTCAACCTTCAGCTGAACTGGTCAACAACTATTCACTTCCTGATGGATCAAGGTTCAAGGCTGATTATGCCTTGCAAACTGATGATGCCCAACGCATGTTGATACATGGCTATTATGCAGCTGTGAGTTATACCGATGCCCAGGTGGGCTACCTGCTCGAACAGTTGAAACAATTGGGCCTTGACAAGAATACGATTGTTGTATTATGGGGTGACCATGGATGGCATTTGGGTGATCATGGTATCTGGAACAAACATACCAATTTTGAACAGGCTACAAGAGCTCCATTGATCATTGCAGCACCAGGATTCAAGGGAGGGCAGCAGGCCCAAGGACTCTCTGAGTTTGTAGATGTTTTTCCTACCCTCTGTGAATTGTCTGGTATACCAAAACCATCTGGGTTGTCCGGTACCAGCCTGGCTCCGGTTTTGAAAAACCCTCAGACAAAAGTCAAAGACATTGCACAGTCTCAGTATCCCCGCGGTGATCAAACAATGGGATATGCCCTTCGTTCTGACCGTTACCGCTGTGTTATTTGGTACAAAGAAAATTTCAGAAACCAGCCCGTGCACCAGGGAAGCGAAGTCATCTCAGTTGAATTGTATGATTATGAAAAAGACCCGCTGGAGAAAGTAAATCTTGCCACGGATGCAGGCTATGCTGAAGTGCTTACTCTCATGAAATCAAAAATCAGTGCATATCTACCCAAAAAACCATAATGGTGATTCATGAATCATCGTTTGTATTTCTTAATTTAGGCAGGAATATATCCATTAAAATAAATATTTCAGATGAAGCAGTTTATCTATAACAATTCGGTAATTATTTTATTCATTTCTTTTTTCTGTAGCCTTGCCAATGCACAGTCCAGCAAAAAAGACATGGCACAAATGATTGATCAGCAGTTCAAACTGGCTGCCAGTCAGTATAAAATCCTGGAAAAAAATGTTCCTGATTCCATGATGCCCAAGACCTTAAACAAGAATACTGGCAAGGTGGAGTCAAGCAATACCAAGTGGTGGTGCAGTGGTTTTTTCCCAGGCAGCCTCCTTTACATTTATGAGCATACCAATGATCAGGAGGTACTCAACATTGCACAAAAAAGACTGGCCATCCAGGAAAAGGAAAAGCACTATACAGGAAACCATGATCTTGGTTTCATGATGTATTGCAGTTTCGGTAATGCATACAGGTTGTTCAAGAAGCCAGCGGATAAGACTACCATCGATACAGCAGCAGCTTCGCTGACCACCCGCTACAGGCCACAAATCAAGTCCATCCAAAGCTGGAACAAGAACCAGAACTTCAATTGCCCGGTGATCATTGACAACATGATGAACCTTGAACTGTTGTTGTGGGTTTCGCAAAATGGGGGAGACCAACGCTTCCGGGAGGTGGCTATCAACCATGCCAACAGCACACTGGCCAACCATTACAGGCCCGACCACAGTGCTTTTCATGTATTGGATTATACCCTGGAGACTGGTAAATTCATTGGCAAGAATCACCAGGGCTTCAATGATGCTTCCGCCTGGGCCCGTGGCCAGGCATGGGGATTTTATGGATTTACCATGATGTACAGGTTCGTAAAAGACGAGAAATACCTTCAACAGGCGCGTGATATTGCACAATTCTTGTTAAACCACCCGAATATGCCCACAGACAAGATCCCATATTGGGATTTCAATGCACCCAATATTCCCAATGCATTGAGGGATGCATCAGCTGCTTCCATCATTGCATCAGGTTTGTTGGAACTGTCCAGGTATACCAAAGGAAAAGAAAGCAGCAATTATGTTGATGCAGCCAAACAAATCATAGTGAAACTTGCCTCAGACGAATACCTCGCTAAGCCAGGTGAAAATGGCGGATTTCTGCTGAAACATGGGGTTGGATTCTTCAATGCCAACTCAGAAGTTGATCAGCCATTGACATACGGAGACTATTACTTCCTGGAAGCCATGCACCGCTACAAAGAGTGGATTTTAAAATAACCAAGGCTTAGAGGCCTTTCATGATAGATTTGATGGTTTCCTTGTGTTGTGCGCTGACACCCACAACCGGTAGTCGGAATGTGTCTTTGACAACGCCAAGCTCTCCCAGATAGGCTTTTACACCACTTGGGCTTCCTTCAGCAAATAAGGATTGAATCACGGGAATCATTTTTTCGTGTGTTGGACGCGCTTCAGCAAACTTGCCTTCGAGGCAGAGATTGACCATGGCTGAAAATTCCTTGGGGTATGCATTGGCCAAAACAGATATTACACCGATTGCACCACAGGCGATGAGTGGCAGGGTGATGCCATCATCACCGCTGATCACCTCAAATCCTTCAGGTTTGTCTTTGATGATTTGCATGATCTGCTCCATGTTGCCTGATGCCTCTTTTGTAGCGATGATATTTTTGCAGGCATTGGCAATCCGAAGGGTAGTGGCCGTGCTTACATTCATACCGGTTCTTCCGGGTACATTGTACATGATCAATGGCAGGGGCGCTGCATCACCAAGGGCCTTGTAGTGTTGAAAAATGCCTTCTGCGTTGGGTTTGTTATAGTATGGGCTTACGGAAAGGATGGCAGCATAGCCAGTAAGGTCAAATGTTGAAAAAGCCTCTATGACGGCCCTTGTATCGTTACCGCCTATACCGGCTACAAGTTTTATCCTGCCCTTGTTGAACTTATTCACCAAGGTAAACACAAGTTGTTTTTCTTCCTTGTTTAGCGTTGCATTCTCACCGGTTGTTCCAAGGGCAACGAGGTAGTCCACCTTGCCATTGACCAGGTGTTCCACCAATCGCTCAATTCCTGATTCATCGATATCTCCGTTTTCTAAAAATGGGGTCACAATGGCGACACCTGTGCCCGAAAATGGGTGCTTGGTCATCGTAAATAATTATGAAACTTGATTGGTATTTTCTTCCCACCTGCCCATGTTGGAGAATTTTTCAATTCGCTGGTCAATGCGGGTTTCTGGATCTATTTCCTTTAGCTCGGCTATGGCTTTCACAACCTGTTCTTTCATCATGGCAGCGGCCTCATCATGGTTCCAATGCGCACCACCCAGCGGTTCAGGGATGATGCCATCCACCAACCCAAATCCAAGCATGTGCTCAGAGGTTAATTTGAGTTCATCGGCAGCTTTTTCCTTGTGGTCCCAGCTTCTCCAAAGGATTGAGCTGCAACTTTCCGGAGAGATGACAGTATACCAGGTGTTTTCCATCATGTATACCTTGTCTCCAACGCCTATGCCCATTGCGCCACCACTTGCCCCTTCACCAATGATGACACAAATGACGGGAACTTTGAGGCGAAGCATTTCAAAAATATTTTTTGCAATGGCTTCTCCTTGCCCTCTTTCCTCTGCTTCAATGCCTGGGAATGCTCCTGGGGTATCAACCAGTGTAACAACAGGTTTGTTGAATTTTTCTGCCAATTTCATCAACCTGAGGGCTTTACGATAGCCTTCGGGGTTGGCCATCCCGAAATTCCGCAGTTGTCGGGTTTTGGTATTGTTTCCTTTCTGCTGACCCAAGATCATGACGGTGTTCCCATCAATTTTTCCAAATCCACCCACAATGGCTTTGTCATCTTTGAAATTCCTGTCGCCATGCAATTCCACAAAGTCTGTGCAAATCCTTTCTATATAAGATAAGGTATATGGCCTATCAGGATGCCTGCTCAGCTGCACTTTCTGCCAGCTGGAGAGGTTTTGTGTGATTTCCTTCTTTTTATCTAGAATTTTTTCCTCCAATTGACGAACGGAGTCAGAAAGGTCAATCTTGTTCTTCTCTGCAGTCAGCTTGAGCTGCTCTATCTGATCATAAAGATCCTTGATTGGCTTTTCAAAATCCAAAAACTGTCTTGAGTTGTTATCTCCCATGGATTCAATTTAGATTTCTGTGGGGGATAAAGGTAATAAAATTTCTCTCAACCGGCTGCGCATGTTCAAATCCAGTTCATCAATTTATATGAATTGATTGAAAACGCTGCTTTGACAGTTTTTTTTTCTTTAAAAAAAATATCCTATTATTGGATTCTCATACAAAGAACAAAACATTGCTTATGTCCATCTTATCAAGTCTAAGGACTGGGATGAAATCCCATCTCCAGTTTCTTCCCTTTTTTTTAATGCTGCTCCCAGTTATTGGTTTTGGACAGCAGAAAACAATCACCGGAACGGTAAAGGATGATGCCGGTGAGCTGCTTTCCAACATTTCTGTAGTCATTAAAAAGAAAACTACAGGAACAACCACTGATGCAAAGGGAACCTTCAAAATCAGTGCTGCCATAGGAGATGAAATTCTCTTTACATCAGCGGGTCATGAAGAATTTTCGCTGAAAGTGGATGCACGAAACGAATACATCATTGCCCTCAAGCCCAAAACATCTGCCTTGAATGATGTTGTTGTGGTGGGGTATGGTCGCCAAAAAAAGGTAAACCTTGTTGGCGCTGTATCTCAGGTCAATGTTGATGATAAAATTGTAAGCCGTGCATTGCCCAACGTTTCTTCTGCCTTGACAGGTCTTGTACCTGGTTTGCAGGCAGTACAGTCATCGGGTATGGCGGGTAATAACGAAGCAAGCCTTATCATCAGGGGTCTTGGAACGGTTAATAATGCAAGTCCATTGATTGTGGTGGATGGTATGCCGGATGTTGACATCAACAGGATCAACCTCAATGATGTGGAGACCATTTCTGTTTTGAAGGATGCAACCTCCGCTTCAGTATATGGATCAAGGGCTGCGAATGGCGTTATCCTCATCACTACGCGCAGCGGAAAAGGAGCAAAGAAAACATCTTTGAATTTCACCAGCAATAATTCAGTAGTTGCACCGACAAGGGGCCAAGATTTCATGGAAGACTATTCAAGGTCTCTTACAGTTCAGCAACAAAGGACTGCGGTGGGTACCCTGGCTGGCAATCAATTGTTTAAGTTGGGAACTGTTGATGAATGGATGGCAAAGTCAATGATTGACCCGGTTAAATTCCCCAATACAGATGTATGGGACATCATCCTGAGGCCTGGTAT
>Ga0209443_1001456_pt1 | contig 14916 bp, 24 predicted proteins | sample LauGreBMM110DCMD_2_FD_187571 | JGI IMG/M metagenome (GOLD analysis project Ga0209443, IMG submission 187571) | Freshwater lake microbial communities from Lake Michigan, USA - Su13.BD.MM110.DCMD (SPAdes) (version 2) | ecosystem: Environmental > Aquatic > Freshwater > Lake | place: Lake Michigan... | reverse complement strand
TATTGCTAGCAAAGCGATAGCACCTATGCTATGGTTGCTTGCAAGTGAGTCAAAAGATGGTGTTTTTGATGGCTCACTAGATGAGCTAGTCTTTCGTCTTCACATTACCAAAAAAGAATATCAAGATGGACTCAAGCCATTGATTGATAACGACTTTTTCATACTTGTTAGCGGAGTGCTAGCAGAACGCAAGCAAAGTGCTATCCCAGAGACAGAGGGAGAGGGAGAGACAGAGAAAGAGACAGATACGCCAGAAGGCGTTTCAATTGAAGTTTGGGATTCTTTTGTTAAACAGAGAAAAGCACGAAAGGCTCAGATTACTGAACGAGTAATGAAGTCAATCCGAGAGCAAGCAAAAATTGCAGGTTGGACTTTGGATAATGCTTTAAACGAAATTGTTGTTCGTAACTGGCAAACATTTAAATTTGATTGGGTTGCTATCAAACCAAACCCTGCCGACAGAGTAAAGCTCACAGTTGCGCCATCAAATGAGCCTGACCCTGCTTTAGAAAAGATTAAAGCTGATGCGAAAAAGGCTGCACCTATGCCTGACTTTGTTAGACAGTTTGCTAAACAAGTGAGAAAAGTATGAACTTTAAATGGTCAACAAATGAACCAAACAGAACACTTCAAGGACTGCGAAGCAAGAGAGTGGATACGCAGGTTCAACAAAAAGAAATTGACGATTGGCTCAAGCAGAGCGTTGCTTTGGTGGCAGGGAGTGTTAGGGGACTTGGAACGAATCAGAGGAAAGTCAGATACTTTGCTTTTGAGGGACAGAATGACGAGGCTACGAAATGAGATACGCAGCAAGAGTTGATGCTAACCAAGACCAGATAGTTTCTGCCTTGCGTAGCGCAGGTGCATCCGTTTGGATTATTGGACTACCAGTTGACCTTTTGGTTGGCTACAAAGGTCACACCTTTCTCGTAGAGGTTAAAAGTACCTCTAAAAAGCGTTTAACAGGGCTACAAGCCGACTTTTTTGATAGTTGGGGTGGGAGTACCTTGGCGAGAATAGATTGCCCAGAAGCGGCTCTACGGATGATAGGAGTAGTCAAGTGATTATCCATCTGACAAGCACAGAACAGGCGAAAACCAGTATTCGCCACAATTGGGAAAAGATTACAAAAGCGTTAGATGCTGGTAACAATCTTGTAATGGAGATAAAGCTGTCAAGCAAAAGCCGTGAGCAAGAGGAAAAATATCACGCAATGATTAACGACATTGCCAAGCAAGCAAAGCATTTAGGTGCTAAATGGTCTTCCGAGGATTGGAAGCGTTTACTTGTAGACCAATTTTTGCGTGAGGAAGCAAACATACAGGGGAAGATTATTCCTAACCTTGATGGCACAGGGATTGTTCAGCTAGGCTTTCAGACGAGAAAGTTCACTAAAGAGCAAGCAAGTGAGTTTGTGGAGTGGCTCTACGCTTGGTCAGGAAATAATGGAATAAATCTGTGACTAGGGAAAGTACCTAGTAAATAATTTACACAACCTTGTTTAGTTTGCTATACTTCACTTAGCCCAAGAACTTCTCAAGGGTACTTTTAAGGATTAACAAAATGACTAAAGCATACGAAATTCACAACCCAAGTTTCAATGACATGACGCTTGAGCAGCAAATTGAAGTCGGCATCAATGATTGGGCGGTTGAGTCTAAAAGCGGTCACTTATATTTTGGAAGAACTGCACAAGAGGCTTTGTCAATTGCTCAAGGCTTTAATTTCAAATAAATCAACAGGGGACTTAGTTCCCCATTTTTAAGGAATAAATTATGAAATACGAATTTGACACAACAACTGGTGAAGGCTCTGTAATCGTTACTGTCGTGATGGAATACGAACAGGACGAGGAAGGTACTTACAACGAGAATATTTCAGATGTGATTTACCAAAACATCTCGGTGATGGGCATCTTTACTGACCAGCAATATAAAGAATTGGAGATGGAAGGGACAATGCGTTTGTCTAGCCACTTACTTGCAGAAGCTGACGAAGCCAAGATTATGGCTTACGAGCGTGACTAAGACTTGGAAGTTAATTCTTGTGGGGCTGACTGCTTTTTGGGCAGCAGTCTTTTTTTATTTATTAAGGTTTTGGTATGACTGAAGAAAATATTAAACGTATGGCATTAGAGGCTGGGTTTTCTGATGGTGAAGTTAATTACTGTCAATCAATAATTATTCACTTAGCTACCCTAGTTGCTCAACAAGAGCGTGAGGCGTGTGCAAAGATTGCAGACATTGCAGAACCATACAAAAGTGCTGACCTTATCCGAGCAAGGGGACAAGCATGACTGAACTTTTAAAAGCGTTTGGCTGGCGCAAGCGTCAAGCTAACGAGATAATAGAAAAAATCAGGGATGACACTCTTGAGGAAGTAGCTTTAGAGTTTGAGAAACTTAAATGCTTTGGTGATACATCTCATAGTTTTGCTTCTTTTGTAAGAGGCATGAAGCATGAACAACAGACCCAATAACAGGGAAAGACTGCACTTGGCAAAGGTTAAAGAAATGCCTTGTGGGGTCTGTGATGCTTCTCCCCCAAGCGATGCACACCATATTGTTCAGCATAACCAATACTTATGTATTCCTTTATGCAAAGATTGCCATCAGGGGTCATTTAATGGGATACATGGACAAGCCCGAATTTGGTCTGTTCTTAAACTTGACGAGATGAGCGTTTTAAATCTCACGCTGGACAAACTTTTGAGGTAGGATGTATTAACTCAGTTGCCATTGAGTATTTAGAGGGACTTGTTCCCTCTTTTTTTATGTGCAATAATAGTTAAACTCATTGGAGAACCTATGCACGGACTACTCGCACCTGCTGTAAAAATTGAGATAGAAATACAAAGCCAAGAGAAAAGTGGTGAGGCTTGTCCAGTTGCCACAGGTAATGTTGAGGTCAATCTTGAGAATCGTCAGAAAGCCATCAACAAGGCGAACTATGGCCCGATGAACCCCAATGAGCCAAACATGGCTTACTGGCGTGAAATCTCTAAGGCTTGGAGAAACTCCCCCGAACAGGCTAAAAAGTCTCGTTGCGGAAACTGCGCTGCCTTTATCCAAACCCCTAAGATGCTTGCTTGTATTGAATCAGGTTTGGAGATGAACGGCACAGAGATGGATGCTTGGGAAGTCATTGACGCTGGCGACTTGGGCTATTGCGAAGTGTTTGATTTTAAGTGTGCTTCCAAGAGGACTTGTGAGGCATGGATTAGTGGTGGGCCTATAACCGAGGATGATTATGATGGGAACGACAAACCAACAAGCAATGGAAATGATGAAGAAGTATATGGAGAAGAAGAATAAGCCAAAACCTATGCCTATGCGTGGTGAGCGTACAGCTAAGAACGCAACAAAGAAAGCTAAAAAATAATGAGCTTGTACGAAAATATCGCTGCGAAAAGGAAACGCATCGAATCACAAAAGGCTGCTGGGAAAACTCCAGAGCGTATGCGTAAAGTAGGTAGCAAGGGTGCGCCTACTGCTGATGCTTTTAAACAAGCAGCTAAGACTGCTAAAAAGAAGTGATTAAGCGAGGCTCTGAGCAGTTTTCTGGGTTCAACAAGCCCAAAGCTACTCCTAGCCATCCCACTAAGTCTCACGCTGTTTTAGCTAAGTCTGGTGAGGATGTGAAACTCATCCGTTTTGGTCAACAAGGGGCTAAAGGCTCACCTGATGGCACGAAGCGCAATGATGCGTTTAAGGCTCGTCATGCAGAGAATATTGCCAAGGGTAAGATGAGTGCAGCGTATTGGGCTAACAAGGTAAAGTGGTAACTAATCATGGCAGAACTAAGGGCTACTCCTTACGCTAACCCACTTACAGGGTTATCCAACGATGCTATTCAAGGCTTGCTTGCGTTCATGCAAGATAAGAGGCGTACTCAGCAACTGCAAGGTCTGGGTAATTTGTTGGAAAGCACAGGAATCCCTAAGACAGTAGAGAGAGCAGCATACGCAGATAGTCCTAGAGGCTTGCTAGACGCATTGACTAACGTCAACAGGGCTAACGTACCATTCTTAAAGCCAGAGACTGCTGAAGCATTGCTAACCCTTTCGCCAGTACCATCAGGGGCAAATCGGGCTGCTATGGCTGCTGGTAGGGCTGGTGAGAGAGTAGCTGAGAGAGTAGTTCCACAGATTATGGAACGAGGTGGCTTACCTGCTGAAATGTTGCAGGGCATGGCTCAGAATACAAGAAGCAACGTATTCCTTGATACAAAACCAAAAACACCTAATCCATTGGTTGGCTCAAGGTATGAGACTGAATATATTGGTGGTCTAGCCCCTAAAACACCAACAAAGATTGAAGACGTTCAAGGCTCTAGTTTTATGATTCTTCCGTGGGATAGCACTACAAGAAACATGAGGATTACAAGTGTCTCTGATGAGGTATTGCCAGAAGCTGTAATAACTGAAGGCGGTCAAGATTTTGCTAGAGCGTTGGCAAACATAGAAAAAGAAATTGGTGGCGCATCTGGCGAATCAATAGCAAAAAGAATTATGGAAAGGGTAAAAACTGCCCAAAAAGAAAACTTAGCCGCTGGTGGCTCTGGGCAAGTGTTTATGTTGCCCTCCACTATGTCAACATATGCTGAGAACTTTTCAACAATGCCTACTGAGGTTTTGTTGCAGTTAATTAAAAAAGCTGATTTGCCAAAATCTCGCATTGATACCATAAATCAACAAATTAGAGGTTTTAAGGATGTTGATGGAAACCTAAACTTTACTGGTTTTAAAGGCATTGAAACGATTGAGGGACAAAAGCAGTTGTTTACTGGTGAAGGTGTAAACGATACGGCTGGCGAATTGAGAAAAGCATTTGTTAACAGGATGTACTTAAAAGATAACCAAAAAGCTATTGGTTTTAATGAAGAAGATTTAGTAAATGCCTTAACAGATGAGGCTTTGCGTGGTCTGCCTAGAGGTTATGCTGGCAATACCATCATTAAGGCAAACCCAGAAGGATTGCTCACCCCATCAAACCATAGGTCTTACAGCACAAACTTTGGGGGTACTTATGCTGGCTCACTTGAGGGTGGTTTGCTTGGTAACGTACCTTTAGAAATCTTACTGCCTAAATCTTATGGAAAGATTGAACGTGAGTTTGCTGGTAAAACTGGAGACATGAGAAGCAATGTAATTGGCGCATTAGAAAAGCGTAAGGCTGGCGTATCTGATGTTGTTGACCAAGAGATGATTGACAACTACTACAGGTACATAGCCGAAAAAGAGTTAGGACTCTTGGACTGAGTGGAGTGTTAAAAGATGAGTATGCAGGTGTCTAATTGCATCTTCTATGAAACTAGCCAATTCTTCTGGTGGTAGGCTCTTTGCTTCATCGTCATAAACAGCGTCTGTGCTGAGTGTTTTATCTTGCGTAATCGTAACTTTCATATAAACCTTTGACTTAATTAAACTTGAACTATAATTATCTCACAATATTTCTTGTATAGCAAACTTCACCAACCCATAGCGGAGTGATAAAAATGAATAAATTAGAGGTGGGAAAACCCGAAAACCTAACCAATAGGGGTAGAGGAAGACCTAAAGGGGCTACCAATAAGTCTACAGTTATCGTCAGAGAGGTCATAGCTTCTTTTGCTGATGAGAACGCACATAAGTTGCAACAATGGCTAGACGATGTAGCTGAAGGCATAGGTGGTAATAGACCAGACCCTGCGAAGGCTGCTGACTTATATCTCAGGGCTATTGAGTACCATATTCCTAAGTTAGCTAGAACAGAAGTGTCTGGCAACCCTAACCAACCAATTCAGCACGTTGTTACATGGGCGAAGTAATCGAAATTCCCTATAAACCAAGGGAACACCAACTAAAGATACATGAGTTACTAGATGGCAACAGGTTTGCTGTGGTAGTGGCTCATCGTAGGTTTGGTAAGACTGTGGCTGCGCTTAATCACATAATCCGTGAGGCGGTGCTAAACGAGCAAGAAACACCGAGATACGCCTACATTGCGCCTACCTATGGACAGGCTAAGAGGGTAGCTTGGGACTACCTCGTTAAATACACTACACCTCTAGGCGGTACTAACAACATCTCAGAACTGCGAGTTGACTTCTGGGGTAGGCGTATTCAGCTATATGGCTCAGACAACCCTGATTCCCTCCGAGGGCAATTCTTTGATGGGGTTATCGTAGACGAGGTGGGTGACCAAAACCCTAAGATATGGACAGACATCATCAGACCAAGCATTGTAGATCGTAAGGGCTGGTGTCTCTTTATCGGTACTCCAAAGGGACACAACCACTTTAAAGAGTTGCGAGACAGGGCTAAAACCGAGGAAGGTTGGGGTTTGCTAGAGTTTAAAGCCTCAGAGACAGGGGTGGTGGACAGCAAAGAACTGAGTGCTGCTAAGAACGAAATGGGTGAAAGTAAGTATGCCCAAGAGTTTGAGTGTAGTTTTGATGCGCCTGTAGAGGGTTCTTACTATGGGGAACTCCTTGGAGAGCTAGAAGAAAAGAAGCATATGCAGGAGATTCCTTGGGAGGAACTAAGCAGAACCTTTACTGCTTGGGACTTGGGCATGGGGGACTCTACAAGTATCTGGGTGGCTCAGTTAGTAGGCTCTGAGGTGCGTTTGCTTGATTACTACGAGAATCATGGTGTAGGTTTAGACCACTATGTGAAGTGGATTAAGGACAACGACTACACAAAAGCAGAGCATATTTTGCCCCATGACGTTAGGGTCAGGGAGTTAGGCACAGGCAAAAGCAGACTTGAGATGCTTGAGGAATCAGGACTAGATGCCAAGATAGCACCGAGGATGGGACTAGATGATGGCATCCAAGCGGTAAGACGATTGCTTCCAAGGTGCTGGTTTAACGTACCCAAAGTGCAGATAGGTCTGAATTGCTTGAGAAACTACCACAGAGATTACGATGAGAAGCGTAAGATATTCTATGAGCGTCCGTTACATGATTGGTCTAGTCATGGCTCTGATGCTTTTAGATACTTAGCCCTTGGACTTGATGAAGGTCACAGCACATGGGATAAGCCTATTAACCAAACCCCGAAATGGATAGTCTGATGTACACAGAACGACAAGGTATAAATTTAGCCCCCAAGGTAAAAGAACTTGAATTACGTCTTGAAATGCTAGAAAATGTGGTAAAAGCATTACAATCGGATAAGCCCCGAATGGGTCGCCCTCCAAAGGACACAAATGGAACAGAACGAACTCAAAGCTATTCTGCAAGGTGAAATAGATGATGCAATTGGATTCATTGAAAGCGAAACTGTTGACCAACGTAAACAGGCTTTACAAGCGTATCTCAGACAACCTTACGGCAATGAAGTTGAGGGTAAAAGTGCTATTGTCACGGGAGAAGTAGCCGAGGCGATTGATGGTGCGCTGCCCTCTCTAATCCGTATATTCACAGGCTCAGATGATATTGTTATCTTTGAGCCACAAGGCCCTGCCGATGAAGCATCCGCAAAACAAGCGACACAGTATTGCAATTGGGTTTTTAGCCGTGATAACGAGGGTTTAGCTATCCTCCATGATTGGTTTAAAGATGCGCTGATGCAGAAGAACGGCATTGTGAAGGCGTATTGGCAGAACAAGGAAAACGTCACCAAAGAGCGTTACTTTGACTTGTCTGATGACGAGTTAGCAATGCTGATGAGCGATGAGAGCATGGAGATTGTCGAGCAAGATACGACAGAGTTCCCGATATTTGACCCAATGGGGCAACCTGTTATAGACCCTATGGGTATGCCTGTGATGGGTGCTACACACAATGTAGTTGTCCAACAGAAGAAGAAGTCAGGCAAGGTAACGATTGAGAACGTACCCCCAGAAGAATTCCTGATAAGCAAGAAGGCTAGAACCATTGCGGATTCTCCTTTCGTAGCACACAGGCAGATGTTGACCCGAAGTGACTTGATTGCGATGGGTTTCAACAAAGAACAGGTAGAAGGCTTGGCGATGGGTGATGCCTTGGCGTACACACCAGAGAGAGTAGCTAGGTATCCAAGGGGTGAGCAACCCTATCAAATTCAGTCTGATGACCCCTCAATGCAAGAGATTGAGGTGTTTGAGTGCTATGTTAAGACAGACATGGATGGTAAGGGGATAGCTTCTCTTACCCAAGTGTTCTACGCAAGTAACGAAATCTTGCAAGACGAGAAGGGTAAGGACATGATTGAGGAAGTGGACTATGTTCCTTTCCACTCATGCTGTCCTATTCCGATTCCGCATAAGTTTTATGGGAACTCGTTGGCAGACAGAACAACAGACATTCAACTTATCAAGACCACTATCACTAGGCAGATGTTGGATAACCTTTATCTCACCAACAATGCCAGAGTAGTTGCGGTAGAAGGACAGGTCAACATTGAAGATTTGATTACCTCTACAGCAGGTGGTGTTATTCGTGCCAAGTCTCCTAATGCTGTTCAACAGTTAGTTGTTCAGAACGTGGCAGCACAGGCTTTCCCAATGCTTCAGTATCTCGACTCAGTTCAGTCTAAGCGTACAGGTGTTAGTGATGCTTCACAGGGACTAGACCCCTCTATCTTGCAGAACGTCACAGCAGCAGCAGTAGCCTCTATGCAACAAGCTGGCGCAGGTAAGATTGAGATGATTGCTCGAATCTTTGCTGAGACAGGCGTAAAGTCTTTGTTCAAGGGCATCTTGCACTTACTTTGTAAGTATCAGGACAAGGCTCGTTTGGTGCGTATGAGAGGTGAATTCGTGGAGTTTGACCCTCGTACATGGGCTAACCAATACGATGTGTCTATCAATGTGGGTTTAGGCGCAGGGAATCGACAAGAACAGATGGCTATGTTGTCTATGGTTCTTGCTAAACAAGAGCAATTGATTGGTCAGTTTGGCGTGGCTAACCCTTACGTTTCACCTGCTCAGTACAGAGGTACTTTGGGACGCATGGTTGAGATTGCAGGGTTCAAGGACTCTGGTGATTTCTACAAGGCTATTACGCCAGAGCAAGACCAGATGCTTTCTAATCCTCCTCCACAGCAACAGCAGATGCCCCCAGAGGTACAGGCATTGATGGCTAGAACACAAGCTGAGATACAAGCTGCACAAGCTAAAGCACAAGCTGATATGCAGATGAAACAACAGCAGATGCAGATTGACATGGAGATGGCGCAACAGAAGGCAAGTCTTGAGATGCAATTATTGCGTGAGAAGGAAGGTGCTAAGTTGCAACTAGAGCGTGAGAAACAACAGGCTTACTTTGCATTGAAGCAACAAGAGTTTGAAGCAGAAGCACAATTAAAAGCAATGAAGATTGGTGCTGGCATTACATCCAACGTAGAGATTAGGGGTTAAACATGGCTACAGCACCAGCATATTTTTCAGACAAGTTAGTTAAAGAGTTTATTGACAAAGAGTTTGCAGGTAAAACTGGTGCTGAACTCTACAACGCTGTAGCTAATGAAGCTGCTAAACAAGGCGTTTCAGCAGAGCAAATCGGGCGTGTGCTTGGGTTTAATACTGCTGACGTTAATAAATACGCAACTAGCGTAGGCAAGCCACTTGTCACAGAACAAAAGGCACTTACAAACGTAATTGATTACGTATACAACAATCAGTTTGGGCGTGATGCTACAGCACAAGAAATTAAAGATGCTACGACATATCTAACAACTGGCGGTAACTCTGTTGCTGGTACAGGCGCATTGAACTACAGCACAGAAGGCTATAACTACGATACCCAAAGTGTTATTTCTGGTTACAGAAGCACACTAGGACGTAACCCTACGCAAACTGAGTATGTTTCTGAGATGGCTAAGTTGGGTTATGACCCATTTAACCCTGCTGTGCTTGGAAAGGCTGGTCAGTTATCAGCCAATGTTACTGCGCTAGAAAGTGACCCATTTGCAGGGCGTTATGCAAACGTCAATCCTTATGGGACATTTGACTTATCAACAATGACCACTAAGTTGGACTCTACATTGCCAAACATTTCTCAGAATGTCGCAGGTAATAGTGTTCAGTTTATTAGTCCAGTTACCCAAAGACCCATTACCACTTCATTTGTAAATGGTAAGCTAGTTGTCAAGGATGGCGTAGATACGCTAACTGGTGAGCAAGCACAAACAGCAATTAACCTAGCTTTAAATACTGGTGCGCTAACAGCTACTGAGTACAAGACGCTTACTGGTTCATTGGCTAGTGCTAAGTCAATGGATGACGTTTACAAGGCATTTGGTACACCACAAGCTGTTACAGCACTAGACCCTAAATATGGCTTTCAGTTGGGAGTTGGAAAGACACTAGCGGAAGCACAAGCAAATTCCACAGGCGTACAGGCATTGGTTGACCAGATTGCTGCACAGAATGGTGGTAGGTTACCTGCTAACTTCTCTGTAGCTAACTTGGCTAAAACAGCTAATGTTCCGTTTCAGTTTGGTCAGGATGTTTACAACAAGTCTTTTATGACTGACGCTGGTACACCAATTACAACAATGGCAACATCTCCAACAGTCATGTATAACCCTGCAACTCCTAACGCACCATTTAACTTTAACCCTGCAAACATCTACCAAGCACCAATTGTTGCAGGTCAGATGCGTGAGTTGTTTCCATCATTCGGAGAATCTAAGCGTTTGGCGCAAGGTTTAATAAATCAGCGTCCTACGACTCAAAGCATTGTGAACATGATTCAAGGTTTGCCAGCAAATGACACTTTGGGTTTAAAAACCATGCAATCTAATGTAGTTGGTGCGCCCACTTCATTGAATAATGTTTTAGGCTTAATTGCTAAGTGAGAACAGAATGAAATATGAAGAACTGGTTAGTTTAGTTGGTGGAAGCAATCCTAAAAGTGCTACTTATCAGGACATTGTTTCTGGTATCCAAAGCCAGTATCGTCCTCAGACGCAGTTTGCACCTACAAGGTCATTGCTAGATTCAATGGGTACATTAGTACCTGACCAACCAAGAATTGCTTATGGCTCTTTGTTACAGGCTCAACCTAGAAAACTTCCTGAGCCTTTTGATATTACTAAATACATAACGAAAGCTACGGACGACACAACTATTGGTCTTACTGGTGGTGATAGTGGTGGCGATGGTGTTAGCACTTCAACTACTGGAAATGTAGGATTTACAGTAAATGATGATGGTACTGTTACGCCAAATACAATAAATTCTGCAGTAGCTTCTGTTCTTGGCATGATTACTGGTTTTCCACTTGGATTAGTTTCTCAAGCAATAAACTCAGCAAATACTACCTCCGCAGCCTCTCAAGCCGCAGCCATATCTCAAGCAGATGCAGATAGCATAGCCACAACTGGTAATGCCTCTCCAACATCAGGTGGTATAGGCGCAGCCGCAGCAGCCGCAGGGACAGCCGCAGCCACAGCCGCTACTGCATCAGGTGCTTCTCCAACCGCAGCCGCAGCCGCAGGTCAAGCAGCCGCAGATGCTACAGTTAGTGGTGCTTCTCCAGCAGCAGCAGCCGCAGCAGGGGAAGCCGCAGCCGCAGCAGCAGATGGTGGTGGGGTATCAGGCATTAGCGCAGATGGAATTGGATTTGCCAATGGTGGCATGGTTACTATGAACAGATTGATGGGTTCTAACCCAATGGGTCAAGACGATGGTTATGCCTCGTTGCAGTCTGGTGAATATGTGATTAAAAAAGATGCAGTAGATAAGTATGGTGAGGAGTTCCTTGGACTACTTAACTCTGGAAAACTCACAAAGAAACAAATTAAATCTCTTTTATGACCGACAAAGCAATAATGGCTCAATGGGCTAAAAACTTATTAAATGATGATTTTTTCAAAGAAGTTATAGATAACTTGAAAAAAGAACAGATTAGTGTGATAATTAACACAAGTGCAGAAGAATGTGATAGGCGTGAAGATGCTTATCGGCACATTAAGACTATTGAACTGATTACAGGACACCTAGAAGGCATAGCCTCGGAGACTGTGATTAGGGAGAAGAAGTGGAAGATTCTTTAGGGGAAACCCTAACCTCCGTCCAGAAGGTTTCTGGCGATTATTGAGATGACAAATGGAAAACACCAACCCTAATGGGAGTGAAAGCCTGAATGTAAACCAAGCCGCTTCAGCGTTTGAAAGTCTGATGGGTGATTCCGAGGAAGCTGACAACAGCCAAGCCGAAGGTCAACTAGAGGAAGTTCAAGAAACTGATGAAGTTGAGTATTCTGAAGAACCAAAGCCTAGATATAAAGTCAGGGCATCTGGTGAGGAAGTTGAGGTAGAACTTGACGAACTCATTAAGGGTTATCAACAAGGTACGGACTACACGAAGAAGTCTCAGGCTCTAGCTGAACAACGTAAGGCGATTGACGCTGAACGTGGTCACTTAGAGTATGTTAAACAAGAGCGACAGGCATACGCTCAGAAGTTGCAAGCGTTGGATAGCTTCCTTACGCAGCAACATCAGGGTGTGGACTTAGAAGTTTTAAAGGAAACAGACCCTATCGGTTATGCGGTAGCGGTAGCGGAACAGAGCCAACGTGAGAAGCAGTTAGCAGTAGTCAGGAATGAACAGCAACGCATTGCCCAACAGCAACAAGCAGAGCAACAATCCCAACTGCAAGCGCACTTACGAACAGAATCTGAAAAGCTAGTTAGTCTGATTCCTGAGTTAGCGACACCACAGGGTGATGCGGTACGGAAACAAATCCGTGACTATGCGAAGTCTGTAGGTTGGTCTGACCAAGAACTCAGTTCCGTGTATGACAGTCGTGCTGTGAATACTTTGTATAAAGCAATGAAATACGAGCAACTTCAAAAGAGCAAACCTGAGTTGAATAAAAGACTTCAGTCTGCCCCTAAGATGATGCGATCAGGTAATTCTGCGCCAGTTACAAATTCTGCACAGGACAAACAAGCCATGCAGAGGTTGCGTGAGACAGGAAAAGTCTCAGACGCTGCCAAAGCATTTGAACGATTTTTATAAATTTTGGAGTTTTATTATGCCTGTTTATCAAACATATACCTCAATCGGTATGAGAGAAGACCTTTCAGATGTTATTTATTCGATCTCACCAACAGATGTCCCATTTATGTCATCTATCGGTAAGGGTAAAGCTACTGCTGTTACACATGAGTGGCAAGTCGATAGTCTTGCCGCTGCGGTTCTAACGAATTTTACAGTCGAAGGGGCCACGGCTACCAGCGCAACAATGTCACCGACTACCCGAGTTGGTAACCAGACTCAGATTGCTCAAAAGACAATCCAGATTTCTGGAACTTTGCAAGCTGTGGATAAGGCAGGCCGCAAATCTGAAAAAGCCTATCAACTTGCGAAAGCCTCGGCCGAAATTAAGCGGGACATGGAAACTTCCTTGTTGAGCAACCAAGTTGCTTCAGCAGGTAACTCCTCTACTGCTCGTAAATTAGGTGGTCTGCAAGCATGGTTGAACAGCAACTACTCTGGCGGTACTTCTGGCGTGGCTGGTGCTTCTGGCACTACTGCTCGTACAGATGGTACAAACAGGACTTTTACAGAAGCCTTGTTGCAAGCTGTTATCAAAAGCGTGTATGCCTCTGGTGGTAATCCAAAGGTTTTGATGGTTAGCCCAGCGCACAAGCAAACAGTATCTGCATTTGCAGGTATTGCTGCCCAGCGTTACATGGCCCCATCTAATACGCCTACTACCATAATCGGGGCGGCCGATGTTTATTTAAGCGACTTCGGAACTGTAAGCGTTGTTCCGAACAGATTTATGACATCTACAAATAGCTGTGACGAGACAGCGTTTGTGCTAGACCCTGACATGGCGGCTGTTTCTTACTTGCGTCCTTTCCAGACCAACGAGTTGGCTGTTACTGGTGACAACGAAAGCACACAGTTGCTTGCTGAGTACACCTTGGAAGTTAAAAACCAAGCTGCACACGGCATCATTGCTGACTTGACACCCTAATCTGGTGTAACCTAAAAGATGCCTCAGACTAAACCTCTGGGGCATTTTCTTTTCTACTCAAACTGATAGAATTGGTGTATGGAAAACTCTAAACAAACTGCTGTTCATGCCGATGGTGAGGGTGGGATTGTTATCCAAACTCGTCAAGATGTTACTAAGATCATGGAACAGAATAAAAAAGAATTTAATTCTTTTGATGAGAGAGCAAAATGGTCTGACCAATTGTTTGGCAATAAAGTAGCAAGTATCCCAATGACTGTGATTGATGACTTGAACAAACAAGGAATCATGCGTGGTTTTGCTGTGCTTGATGACAAGCGTTTTGCCATGTGGTTGAATGACCCAATGAATCGTGCTTGGCGCACTAGAACAGGAAAAGTATGAGCATTTCTACCTATGCTGAACTACAAACTGCTGTAGCCTCATACCTTGCGAGAACTGATTTAACATCAGAGATAACAGACTTTATTCGTTTGGCAGAGATACGATTGCGTAGAGACTTTCGTATTCGGCAGATGCTTGCATCCTCAACAATAACGTGTGTTGCTTCTACAGCGACAGTAGCTATTCCCTCTGACTTCTTAGAGGTAAAGGACTTTATTGTTAACACAAACCCTGTAACTCCTCTGAGTTACGAATCTCCCTCTTTGTTCTCAAGAAACTCAAGAAGTGCTGAGATTGGCAAGCCTATCAATTACACAGTATTGGCGACTACTTTTAAGTTTGCACCGATACCTGATTCAAACTATAGCTTGATACTGATTTACTCAGCAGCCCCTGCGTTTCTTAGTACAGCAAACACAAGTAACACATTCTTGACTGAGTGTCCTGATTTGCTTTTGTATGGTGCGTTGCTAGAGGCAGAGCCTTTCTTGATGAATGACAATCGACTTGGCACATGGGCTGGTCTGTACGACAGAGCAAAACTAGCATTGACCTCAAGCGATGAGAGGGGTCAGTATTCTGGTGTTCCTTTGGCAATGCGTAACGCAAATATCTAATATGGCTACACAAC
>Ga0209443_1001455_pt1 | contig 14920 bp, 13 predicted proteins | sample LauGreBMM110DCMD_2_FD_187571 | JGI IMG/M metagenome (GOLD analysis project Ga0209443, IMG submission 187571) | Freshwater lake microbial communities from Lake Michigan, USA - Su13.BD.MM110.DCMD (SPAdes) (version 2) | ecosystem: Environmental > Aquatic > Freshwater > Lake | place: Lake Michigan... | reverse complement strand
AGCCTACTAAGCATCAATATGATTATGATTCAGAAACCGTAATTGGTTTTTTAAGACAATATGATTTACTGAATGATTTTAAATTGAATATAGAAGTGAACCATGCAACATTAGCGGGTCATACTTTTCAACATGAATTACAAGTGGCAGCAGATGCAGGCATGTTAGGTAGTATGGATGCGAATCGCGGTGATTATCAAAATGGATGGGATACCGATCAGTTCCCTACCAATATTAATGAATTGGTAGAATCTATGTTGATCATTGTTGAAGCGGGTGGCTTCCAAGGGGGTGGCATTAATTTTGATGCAAAACGCCGAAGAAACTCAACGGATGCTGCAGATTTATTCCATGCACATATTGGTGGTATTGATACTTTTGCGCGTGCATTAATTACAGCAGATGCCATTTTACAAAAATCAGAATACAAAAAAATTCGTGCAAATAGATATGCTTCTTTTGATTCAGGTAAGGGTAAGGAATTTGAGCAAGGAAAATTAACACTAGAAGATTTAAGAAACTTTGCTATTGAAAATGGAGAACCAGCAGCTATTAGCGGACAGCAAGAATTAATTGAGAACATTATTAATAGGTATATTTAGGCAATGCAAACAGCCGACAAAAAACTGGGTCTATGGACTAGTACTTCATTAGTAGTAGGCAATATGATTGGTGCAGGTGTTTTTTTAATGCCCGCTACACTAGCTAGTTTTGGAAGCATTAGTTTAGTAGGCTGGGTTTGTTCGGCGATTGGCGCTTTTTTACTTTCAAAAGTATTTGCGCATTTAAGTAGGTTGTTACCAGCGGCCAATGGAGGGCCTTATGCCTATTCTCAAAAAGGCCTTGGTGATTTTGCTGGCTTTTTAGTAGCATGGGGTTATTTGGTCTCGGTATGGTGTACCAATGCAGCTATAACTGTTTCTTTTGTCAGTGCATTAAGTACTTTCATCCCTGCATTAGCAACAAATTCAACACTTGCCATTATCACAGGTTTAGCGACCATTTGGTTTTTAACTTGGGTAAATTCATTGGGTATATTTACATCTGGCGTAGTTCAATTAATATCGACCATCTTAAAAATCGTACCCATTATATTAATTGGTGTTGTGGGATTATTTTATATTCAATGGGAAAATTTCTTGCCCTTTAATACCAGTGGCACAAGTAATATTGTAGCAATCACAGCTACTACTACTTTAACTTTTTTTGCTTTTTTAGGAATTGAATGTGCTACAATTCCTTCGGGTAGTGTAACTAATTCGGCTGCTACTGTTGCCAAGGCGACTACACTCGGAACCTTGATTGCCACCGTGGTATACATTTTAAGTACAGTGAGTATTATGGGTATGATTCCCGCGGCCCAATTAAAAACAAGTGTTACGCCTTTTGCAGATGCTGCTGTATTAATATGGGGTCATGGTGCAGCTTATTGGGTAAGTGCAGGGGTTGCTATTGCCGCTTTTGGGGCCCTGAATGGCTATATATTAATTCAAGGGCAATTACCATTCGCCATTGCTAAGGACAAATTATTTCCCACCATTTTTATGCAACTTAATTCAAAAGGGATACCGGTTTTAGGCGTGGTTATTTCAAGTGTATTTGTTTCGGTGTTAATGTGTATGAATTATACAAAAGGGTTGGTTGACCAATTTAAATTTTTGATGCTGATGACTACTTCTACTATTTTAATACCTTATATTTTTTGTACAGCGTCATATTTAATTATGCGTTTCAAATTACCTTTTCAATCAAGTAAATATTTAGCACTTGCTATTTTATTGGCTGCACTTACTTTTATTTTTTGCTTGTGGTTGATGATAGGGTTAGGACAAGAAACTGTTTTCTGGGGTTTCTTCTTAACCATGTCTTCAGTGCCCATATATGTTTTTGCTGTTTGGAAGAGAGAAAAATCGGAAATTAATTCAACCTCTCCAAAACTATAATATTTAATATGAGTCATTTAGCGCATTCTGAATTTGGCAAATTAAAAACCGTATTTATAAAAAAAGTAAGTGTTGCTTTTATAAATGAGGAACATATAAATCAGCATTGGGAATCTTTAAATTATTTAGGCAAACCTGACATGACACAAGCGCTTGTTGAATATGATGCGTTTGAAAATATTTTAAAGGAGCATGGCGCTGAAGTTTTATATTTTTCGGAAGATGCTTCTGTGAATATGGATTCCATTTATTGCAGAGATGCTGCTATTGCAACTAGTCATGGTATGATTATTTGTAACATGGGAAAGGAAGGACGTAAAAATGAACCTGCTGCTCAAGCGTGTGCATATACGGAACAAGGCATACCTGTTTTAGGTACCATCATTGCGCCAGGTACTATTGAGGGTGGCGATGTGGCATGGTTGGATGCTACAACATTAGCAGTTGGTAATACCTATCGTACGAATGAAGCCGGTATTCAACAACTCAAGGAATTATTACATCCAATAGGGGTGAGAGTGATTACTGCAGATATGCCACATTACAAAGGACCATCGGATGTATTCCATTTAATGTCGGTATTAAGTCCAGTAGATAAAAATTTAGCAGTAGTTTATTCACCTTTAATGCCGATTGCATTTAGAAACTTATTAATCGCGCGTGGTTTTGAATTAGTGGAAGTGCCAGATGAAGAATTTGATAGCATGGGTTGTAATGTATTGGCATTAGCACCACGTGTTTGTTTGATGGTGAAGGGCAATCCTATTACTAAATCTCATTTAGAAGCGGCGGGCTGTAAAGTTATTGAATATGAAGGTGCAGAAATTAGTGTGAAAGGCGGCGGAGGTCCTACTTGTTTAACACGTCCTGTAATGAGGTCATAATTTCGCAATTTTCTTAAAATAGTTATACGCCGCATATTTTGCACCTGTTTTTAATTGAGCGCTATAAATACCATTTGGGCCAGAGGTAAAATAAGCAGCTACACTTGCAAGGCCAACATATATACCTGCCTGCATTCCGAATAATTCTAACCCCAGCGCTATAGACGCAAAAATGCAATTGGTAGCACCACTAAAAACTGCAACAAAGCCCATGCCTGCTAAAAGTGCCATGGGCAAAGGGATAAACCAGATTAATAGATTGCCTAAAGTGGCCCCTATAAAAAATAAGGGAGTTACCTCGCCACCTTTAAAACCAGCACTTAAAGTAAAGCTGGTTAAAATTAATTTGATGGCGAAGTCAAATTGACCTGCATTATTTATAAATGCATCTTGGATAGATGGAATCCCCAATCCTATATATTTTGTACAATTAAACACAACAATAAATAAAGCAATAATAATCCCGCCAATAAAAGGGCGCAAGGGGGCAAACTTTATTTTGTTAAATATATTTTCAAATAATTTTCCAGTGGAAGTAAAGGCAAGTGCAGTTAATCCAAAAATGATACCAGCAATAATTGCCCAAGCCAAATTAGTTAAGGAGATTGCGGGTATAGTAGGAATGCTGTACAGCGTATGTTTTACCTGCCAAGCCAAGCAGGAATAATGTGCGATATAGGCAACGAATAAACTTGCCACTAATTGATTTTTCTTTGTGTTGGTTATGCTTAGTATTTCTATTGCAAAAATGGCGCCAGCCAAAGGTGTTCCAAATACAGCAGCAAATCCACTACTAATACCAATGATTAATATCGTTTTTCGATCTGCTGTATTTAACTTAAAAAATCCAGTGAACTGATCTGCAATAGCGCCGCCCATTTGTACCGCAGTACCTTCTCTGCCTGCCGATCCGCCAGCAACATGGGTTAGCAGCGTACTCAAAAAAACCATCGGCGCCATTTTAAATGGAATCGGTTTTGGGGTTTCCCCATTTTCTAATGACTGGTGCGTTTCAATTAATAAATTATTTCCTTTATTCGCTGATTCTCCATAGTAATAATACACTAGGCCAATCAACAAACCTGCCATAGGTAAAAAATATACAACCCAAATATGGTTTGTGCGCAATTGCGTTACATAATCAAGTGATTGTAAAAAAAATGCGGTAGCCGATCCCACCATGCCGCCCACTATTAAATAAATAGCGAGCCATTTTACCCCACTTAAAATTGTGCTATTGAATTTATTTAAGGACATCTCTGATTGATAATTTTAGGCAATCGGAATTGCGTTTGCACAAGGAAATTAGCCCTAGTCAATTTTGGAATTACTTTTTTTCTTGCTGATCATATAAATGGCAATAATCACCCATACTACATTTACAAACATGGAAGGGTAGGCTTTGTGAAAATAAGTGTTTACTACAAAAAACACCCCACCTATAATATTGGCTAAAACATAAATTTTGCTTGAGGCAGGCAATTTGCCAGTAATATTTAGTGCGTAGGAGCCTACAATTAGGACCGAAGCAATCCAGCCCAACACTTCTATTAGTATACCCATGTAATAAAATTAAGTCAATTCGCCTTAATCAAGGGTGATATCTGCTTTTTAAACTTCAAACAAAATCCAAAATAATGACTAGTTTTAATATACAATGGATAAATCATACGCGCAACTCCTAGAAAATAATAAGCAATGGGTAGCAAGTCAATTGGCTCAAGATCCTGTTTATTTTGAAAAATTAGCCAACAGTCAAAATCCTGAATACTTATGGATAGGTTGTTCCGATAGTAGGGTGCCTGCCAATACCATCACCGGAACGAATCCTGGAGAAATGTTTGTGCATCGTAATATTGCCAATATGGTGGTACATAGCGATATGAATATGTTGAGTGTTTTGTCCTATGCAGTGGAAGTATTAAAAGTGAAACACATTATAGTTTGTGGACATTATGGCTGTGGAGGTGTATTGGCTGCGATGGGGAATAAACAGATTGGCTTAATTGATAACTGGTTAAGACATATCAAAGATGTATATAGGTACCATCACAAAGAATTAGATGCGATCGAAAATATGGAGCAAAGAGCGAGGCGTTTTGTGGAAGTAAACGTGATGGAACAAGTACATGATTTAGGAAAAACATCTATTGTGCAAAATGCATGGAAAAATAAGCAACCTCTACATATACATGGCTGGGTATATGATATTAATGATGGAATCATTAAAGACCTAGATGTCACTTTTACAAGCACCAAGGATTTGCATAAGGTGTATCACTTAGATTAATAATAATATATTTTTTATTTATTAGGGGTGTCAAGAACGTTTGTTCTAGACACCCCTAAATTATTTTAACGAGAAGTATATATTATTTTCATACATTTTTTTAATTATTGAAAATCAATGGTTTATAAATTTGACTATTTTATCATCACATATAGTTAATATTAAGTTCACTTTGAGGTAACATTCCGGTAACATTAGAGTTTAATATTTGCGTTATAAATAATTACATCGTGAAAAGGTTATTACTCTTAATTTGTTTCGTAGGATTTGCAATTATAACTCAAGCTCAAAAAGCTAAAATCACTGGTAAAATTACCAGTGTGAAAAACGAAGCCTTAATTGGCGTTTCGTTAACCTTAAAATCCGATAAAACACAGGTTGCTAAAACGGATATAGAAGGTAGATACAGTTTTACGATAGATGTAGCAAAAGCATATACCTTGGATTTAACGTATGTAGGGTACAAAAACAAGACGGTTAATGATATAAAAGCAACAGCTGTGGGTGAAGATGTTGTTATTGATGTTTTATTAGAAGAAGCGAATTCTAAATTAGCAGATGTGGTGGTTTCCGCAAGCAGATCAGCTAATAAAGGGGCTACTGATAATGCTTTAATTGCATTTCAAAAAAACACCAACACGGTAGCTTCAGTAATTTCTGCTGAATCCATTAAAAGAAGTCCAGATCGTAATACTGCTGAAATTTTAAAAAGAACACCAGGTGCTTCCATTCAAGAAGGTAAGTATATTATTGTAAGAGGTTTGGCAGATCGTTATAACCAAGCAATGTTAAATGGCATATTATTAACAAGTACAGAGCCTGATCGTAAGACATTCTCATTCGATTTATTCCCTTCTCAAATCATTGATAACATCATCATCAATAAAGCTTTCGTTCCTGAATTACCAGGAGAGTGGGCCGGAGGATTGATTCAAGTTAATACTAAAGATATTCCTTCAAAAAATTTCTTTAATATTCAATTGGGTACAAGCGCTAATACTTTAGTAACAGGAAAGGATTTCTTTAAAGACCAAGGGGGAAAAACGGATTGGTTGGGTTTAGATGATGGCACTAGGGCATTACCTAATGGCTATACGACAAAATCGAATTTTGATACATCTAGTATTGGAGCTAAAACTGCCTTAGGAAAAACAATGTCAAATAATTGGGCCCCAGTAATGACTACTGCTAAACCAAATATTAGCTTACAAATGAATGGCGGTTTTGCTGGTACTTTATGGGGTAAAAAAATAGGCGGTATTTTAGGAATAAACTATGCCAATGCATACCGTTTCCAAGATAATGTGAATAATCAAAATGGTATTATTGATCAAAAATTCAACCCCATTTCTGCATTGAAAGATAGCAAGTATTTTCAGGATATCAATATGGGCGCTATTGCTGGTTTGACAATGTTTTTGAATCCATTAAATAAAATCAGTTATAAAGCTATTGTAAGCGTTAAGACTGCAAATACCTATAATTCAAGATTAGGTGTTGATTACACAAGGCAAGATTCGATAAAAGGGAATGAATTTGTATTTGGACAAAATACTTTTTTTACAAATCAATTAAACGGAGAACATAGTTTATCTCAAAAATTAAAATTCAATTGGTATGGTGCATTTAATATATTAGATGCTTATACGCCTGATCAAAGAAGAATTTTATATACAAAAGGTGTGGGGACTTCAAATCCATACGTATTAAATATTTCTAATTCTTTATCACAACAATCTGGTAGCCGTATTTTCCAAACTTTATCTGATTATATCTATACTGGTGGAGGTGATTTGACTTTGAAAGTTAAACAACAAACTATTAAGGCTGGATACATGATTCAAGTTAAAGATCGTTTGTATGATGCACAATTATTTGCTGTCTACTTACCAAGAGATAATGCTTCTTTAAGACAATTAGACGCTGCTTCAGCTTTTGTGCCTCAAAATTTCGGTAATGGTTCAGACAATAAATTTGCTTTCAATTCGATTCAAAATAGAAACTTCAGATATATCGCTAATACCATATTGAATGCTGGATTCTTACAATTTGATAATAAATTATCGGATGGAATAAGAGTAGTTTGGGGATTGAGAGTTGAAAATTTTGATCAATTAGTTGGATCAGTTAAGAAATGGGACCCAAGACATACCTATTCAAAAGTAACTGACTATTTACCTGGTGTGAATGCTACCATTAAATTAGGTCAAAAATCAAATTTAAGAGCAACAGTTTCACAAACGGTGATTCGTCCTGAATTAAGAGAATTAGCTGCCTTGAGTATTTATGATTTTGAACTAAACGCATCTGTATCTGGTAACCCATCATTAAAACGTACTAAAATTACCAACACTGATTTAAGGTATGAATTATATCCAGCTGCTGGTGAGATGTTTACTTTTGGTGTATTCTATAAGAATTTTGAAAATCCAATAGAGAGTATTTATAATGAAGGAGCAGGTGGATCTAGCTTATTTTCATTCCAAAATGTTTCTCAGGCAACAGCTTTTGGTTTTGAAATAGAAGGACGTAAAAAATTGAATAAGTATTTTACATTACAAGCAAATGGTTCTTATATCAATTCAAAAATTGATGACGCTTCTTTAAATTTAAGCAGAGCTTTGCAAGGGCAGTCTCCTTATTTGATCAATACTGGATTGTTATACGACGTGGTTGAGAAAGGATTCAATATGACTGTCTTATTTAATCAAGTGGGTAAAAGAATTTATCTAGTTGGTGATCTTCAAGCAGGTGCAAGTACTCCAGATGTTTTTGAAAATCCAAGAGCTTTAGTTGATTTCCAAATCAGTAAAAAGTTTGCAGAAAATAAGGCTGAGTTCAAATTTACTATTTCAGATATCTTAAATCAAAGACAGATTTTCTATCAAAATAATAATAATAATACTGACTATGACAAGAATAATGATGCAACTAGATTCTCAAGAAAATTTGGTACCACATTTGGCGTAACACTTAATTACTCATTATAATACACAATCAAACACTTTTTTTAAATACAACAACAATGAAACAATTATTTATTTTATCTCTCGCTTTTTTAGCCATCACTGGTTGTAGAAAGATCGAAATGGACGGCGAAAAAGAAATCTTCGTAGTGACTAAGGAGGTAACTCCAGTGGGTGCTGTAAGCAACATAATCACTTTGTCTGGAAAAATCACCAAAGACACAACCTTGTATGCTAAAGATGTAAACTACCTTTCTGGTTTAGTTTATGTAACTAAAGGAGTTACCTTGACAATTCAAGAAGGTGCAAAAGTCATGGGTAAATCATCAGGTGCCGATGTAGCTGCATTGGTTATTTGCCGTGGTGCAAAAATCATCGCAAAAGGTACTGTAGATAAACCTATCGTATTTACTTCTGCTTCAGCAAACCCGCAATCAGGTGACTGGGGTGGTGTGGTTTTGTTAGGTATAGCTAAAGTTAACACAACGCTTCCTTGGAAAGGAACTTCTATTGTAGGTTTAGCTTCAGTAGAGGGTGGTGTGAACGATACAGAAGTAGGTTATGGTTTAGCAGGATCTGGTGATGCTGCTTTCCCTACAGGAAATGATGACGATAATTCAGGTATTTTACAATATGTGAGAATTGAATATGCAGGTTATGCATACCAACCAGATAATGAATTGAATAGTTTAACAATGTCTGGCGTTGGTCGTGGAACAACCATTAGTCATATTCAAGTTACCTACGCAAAGGATGATGCATTTGAGTGGTTTGGTGGTACTGTGAACTGTAAGTATTTGATTGCTTACAAAACACAGGATGATGATTTTGATACTGACAATGGGTATAACGGTAACGTTCAATTTGGTATCATTTTAAGAGATTCAGTAATTGCTGATATCTCTACTTCAGAAGCATTTGAATCAGATAATAATAGTGGTGGTACTGCTGTAACTCCAAAAACAACTGCAGTATTTTCAAATATCACTGCAATTGGACCAAGAATTGATCCGGTTTCTGCTAAAGGAAATAGTTTATACAGAGCTGGTGCACATATCAGAAGAAATACTAGTATTTCAATCATGAATTCAATTATCGCAGGATGGCCTAGAGGAATTCAATTTGATGCTTCATCAGGTGTTCCAGTTGATAAAAATATTGAAGACAGCACAATTAGAATCAAGAATACTACTTTAGCAGGTAACTCAGTAAATATTGATTATGTTCGTTCAACAGGAACAGCTGCAACATATGCTTCTAATGCTGCTGGTATTGCAGGCTTAACTACTTGGTTTTCAAATCCATTGTATGGCAATACAATTTTAACTTCTGCTTCTTCAGACGTTTTAAAATTAATTCAGCCATTTAATTATTTGAATCCTGACTTTACTCCATTTGCAAATGCTAATACAAGTACAGCTAATATTGCTTCTAATTTGGGTACTTTAGGAATCGGTTTACATTTAGACTATAGCAAGAATGGTGCTTTCACAGATGCTAAATTGCAAAATGCTTTCTTTGAAAAGGTAACATTTAGAGGTGCAGTTGCTACATCTGGCGTTAACCAAACATGGTGGAAAGGTTGGACATCTTGGAAATAAGCTAGTTATTTAAAAAGTTTATGTTGACATAAAAAAACGCCCCGAATTATCGGGGCGTTTTTTTATAAAGATATTTTAAATTAAAACTATGCATTAAACGCATCTGCTACACCTTTGTGTAAAATTTTTCCTGCTTTAATATTTAATCCTTTCGCAAGTGCTGCATTTTCAACACATGCCTTTTCCCACCCTTTATTTGCTATTGCAATAGCATAAGGGAGTGTAGCTTGTGTTAAAGCACGTGTTGATGTTTGTGGAACTGCACCTGGCATATTCGCAACACAATAGTGCAAAATATTTTGTTCCATGTAAACAGGGTTTTCATGTGTCGTTGGTTTACATGTTTCTATACAACCACCTTGATCCACTGCAACATCTACCACCACTGTGCCTGCTTCCATTAATGCTAAGTCCACTTTTTTAATTAAGTGTGGCGCTTTAGCACCATGTAATAATACAGCACCAATCACTAAGTCAACTGTTGGTAATTTTTCTTGTATCGCCATTAAAGTAGAATATTGTGTTACCACATTCGCAGGCATTACATCTGATAAATATCTTAATCTTGTTAAGTTGGTATCCATGATAGTTACATTTGCGCCTAGGCCTGCTGCCATCTTTGCTGCCTGTGTTCCTACAATACCACCACCTATAATTAATACTTCTGCTGGTTTCACACCTGGCACACCACCTAATAATTTTCCTTTACCGCCGAATGGCTTGCCTAAATAATATGCACCCACATTCACCGCCATTCTTCCTGCAACTTCCGACATAGGAACTAATAACGGTAAAGAACCATCAAGTAATTCCACTGTTTCATAAGCAATACATACTGCATGCGATTTCATCATCGCATCCGTTAATTCTTTGGATGCTGCAAAATGGAAATAGGTAAATAAAATTTGTCCTGCTTTAATTAATGGGAATTCCACCGCTAAAGGTTCTTTAACTTTTATAATCATTTCAGCAATTGCATACATGTCGCTTGCAGTTGCTAAAATAGCAGCGCCCGCTTTAATATAGGCCTCGTCTGAAAATCCCGAACCAGCGCCTGCTTTCGTTTCTACATAAACTGTATGGCCTTGTCTTACGAGCGCATCTGCTCCTTCAGGGGTTAAACCAACTCTGTACTCCTGAACCTTAATTTCTTTTGGGCATCCGATAATCATAAAATTTGTTTTATTTACTGCATAAATATCATCAAAAAGGAAATATTATGATATATTATCAAAAATTCAGTAAAATATACTATAAAAATTACTATTTTAAGAAATTGTCGGTAATTTTGACTGTTGTTACGCCCTTGGGCAGAAATTATTCCTTCACCTTCCATGCATCACTTATGAGTTTAGATTCCATTGATATTGCCATTTTGAAAATTTTGCAAAAAAATGCTTTGGCAAAAATCAAAGATATCAGCGCGCAAGTGAACCTTTCCATGAGTCCAACACATGACCGCATTAAACGTTTGGAATTGGAAGGATATATTCAAGGGTATGTGGGCATTTTAGATAGAAAAAAAATTGACCTTGGTTTAATTGTGCATTGTCATGTGACCTTAGACAAACAAACCACCAATAATTTTTCCGAATTCGAACAAATTATTTCACAGTACCCTGAAGTTATTTCCTGTAGTTTGGTATCAGGTAATTTTGATTATTTTTTAAAACTAGTCACCAAGGATGTGGAATCTTACAACAAATTTTATCAAGAAAAATTAGCAGTGCTTCCCATGGTGGCACATATTAATAGTTTGTTTGTGATGGATGAAATAAAAACCACCACCGAACTGCCGCTTTAATTATAAATAGTCAATTTATAAATTGATGCAAATGCAATTATTTAAATAACTAAAATAAAAAGTTTATAATGTATAACATACCTTATTACAAAGCCAAAGATCATCAAGAAGTGGTTGACTTTATGCACGCTAATCCTTTTGTTACTATTTGTGGCGTAGATAATGAAGGCTTTCCAGTAGTAACGCAAGTACCTGTATTATTAAAAATAGAAAACGATAAAATAATTATTAGTGGCCATGTGATGCGCAAGCAAGATCATACGATTGCATTTGAATTTAATAATAATGTACTTGTCATTTTTTCTGCACCCTCCGCTTTTGTAAGTGCAAGTTGGTATTCAGTTAAGGAGGTTGCAAGTACTTGGAACTATCAATCAGTACATGCAGTTGGTAAAATAGAAATGAAGGGTGAAGAGCACTTGTACAAATTACTTTCCGAGCTTACCGCACATTTTGAAAAAGATCCAAATTCGCCAACACAGGTGAAAAATTTAGATCCTTTATATATGAAAGAAAATATGGTAGCCATTATTTCTTTTGAAATTGAAGTGACTGAACTCAAGCATGTTTTTAAGTTAAGTCAAAACCGAGACGATGTATCGCATGAGCATATTAAAAAAGAATTAAGCAATGGAACACCTGCATGCAAACATGTGGCTGCTGCCATGAAACGATAAAAAATTTAGTTTACTTTACATTGTTCAAATTATATTATGCTAGCTACCAAAAATTTAATCTTTGATTTAGGAAATGTTTTATACGACATTGATTTTAAAAAAATGAATGAAGGCTTTACTTCGATAGGAATAAAAAATATTGAGTCTCATTTTACCTTAAATCAATCACATTCATTATTTCTTGATCTTGAAATGGGTTTTGTCAATGAACAAGCATTTTTCGATGGCTTTCGTGCTTTATCAAATTTGCCTTTAAGCAATGATCAAATTACTATCGCATGGAATTCATTGTTAGTGGGGTTTAGAAAATCGAGCATTGAATGGGTTAAGGAAAACAATAAAACATACCCCACTTTTTTATATTCCAATACCAATCAAATTCACTGTGATCATTTCATTCCAGAATTTGAAAAGGAGGTGGCTGATTATCCATTTGAGTCCTTGTTTCAAAAGCCGTATTATTCTCATAAAATGGGGATGCGCAAACCCGATCCTGTTTCTTTTACTTATATATTAGAGAAAGAGGGGTTGGTGGCAGAAGAAACCTTATTTGTAGATGATAATGAACCCAATATTTTAGCTGCTGCTTCCGTAGGGTTGAAAGTACTTCACCTAAAAGCCGGTATGATGCTAGAAAATGAAATTCAAGCCTATTTGTAGTTGTTACAAGGATAAAAGCTGGACCCGAATAATCAAGGTGACCATCAAGGCTACAACCTCGTAAGGGAGAAATTATTTTTTCTTAACTTCCTCAAATTCAATGTATTCTGCCTCTACTGGTGGGCTAGCAGGCTTGGGCTCACTGTTAAAAGTACTATTCTGCCTGGCATTTGAATTGGCTTGTTGCTTGGCTGCGGCATCCCTCGCTTGTTCCATGGTTTGCCTAACTGTTCTTACGCCTTTAGTGACTGGCACAACCACATTGAAAATCAATTTATATAGGAAATAGATCATTATCCCGTAAAAAATCAGCTTACTCATACTGCAAAAATAAGGGGTCTCTTAATATTTTTGGGATATTTCATCACGTTTTATTACCTTTAGTGTAGTGTAAAAGCTAATGAAGGGAACGAAATCGTTCCCTTCTTCTTTTTTAATTATGGAAGCAAGTGTATTAATTGATAAGGTAAAAGCAGTGATTGACCCTTTGTTAGCAGAGGATCAAAGCTATTTTTGTGTTCAAATTAAAGTGAAGCCGACCAATAATATAAAAGTGTTTTTGGATGGAGATAATGGTCTGCCCATTGAAAGATGTACTTTTTTTAACCGAAAATTGTATAAAGCCATTGAGGAAGAAGCTTGGTTTCCGGAAGGTGATTTTTCATTAGAAGTTTCATCACCCGGGGTAGATGAACCCTTATTATTACAACGACAGTATCAAAAAAATAAAGGTCGTAAGGTGTTGGTCACGATGAATGATGGCGTGGAAAAGGAAGGGCAGTTATTAGAAGTTGGGGAACAGGAGATCACTTTGGAGTGGACCGAGGGAAAAGGAAAAAAAGCATTGCAACAGCAAATGCAAATACAATATGAAAATATTAAATCAACAATAGTTCAAGTTCAATTTTAACAAATCATCAAGCTATATGCTTGAAAAAAAATTATGTTATGGCAAGTATAAATTTGATCGAAGCTTTTCAGGAGTTTAAAGATGCTGAAAATATAGATCGCCCAACGATGATGAAAGTGGTTGAAGATGTGTTTAAAACTTTGATCAGAAAAAAGTACGGTAGTGACGAAAATTTTGATGTAATCGTGAACGCCGAAAAAGGAGATTTGGAAATTATTCGTCGTCGTCAAATTAGACCAGATGATGATGTGGACAATCCTTTAGAGGAAGTACCTTATTCTTACGCAATCAAGATAGAGCCTGACTTTGAGATAGGTGAGGACTTATATGAGGAAGTGGATATTTTAGATTTTGGTCGCAGAGCAATTTTAGCAGCGAAACAAACTTTAGCTTCTCGTATTAATGATTTGAAGAAGAATGTATTAGTTAAAAAATATTCAGATCGTATTGGTGAAATTATCAATGCAGAAATTTATCAGGTTTGGAAAAAAGAAGTTTTGTTACTAGATGAAGAAGGTAATGAATTGATTCTTCCAAAAACGGAACAAATCCCACAGGACTTTTTTAAGAAAGGCGAAAACATTCGTGCCGTAGTTGCAAGAGTGGATATGAAGAATAACTCACCTGTTATTATTTTATCAAGAACAAGTCCATTGTTCCTATCTAAATTATTAGAAATTGAAGTACCGGAAATTTTTGATGGTTTAATTACCATTAAAAAAATTGTCCGTGAACCAGGGGAGCGTGCAAAAGTTGCCGTTGAATCATTTGATGATAGAATTGATCCAGTGGGTGCTTGTGTGGGTATGAAAGGAAGTCGTATTCATGGTATCGTAAGAGAGTTGAAAAATGAAAATATCGATGTCATTAATTTTACGACGAATACACAATTATTAATTCAACGTTCTTTAACGCCTGCTAAAATCAGCTACATGAATATTGACAACGATACCAAGCGTGTCGAAGTTTATTTACCTGCGGATCAGGTTTCATTAGCCATTGGTCGTCGTGGGGTAAATATCAAATTGGCAGCCGAATTAACTGGCTATGAATTAGATGTTTATCGTGAGGACGAGGAGATTGTGGATGAATTTGATATTGATTTAGATGAATTTAGCGATGAGATTGAAACCTGGATCATTGATGAATTTAAGCGTGTGGGTTGTGATACAGCCCGTAGTGTTA
>Ga0209443_1001452_pt1 | contig 14931 bp, 16 predicted proteins | sample LauGreBMM110DCMD_2_FD_187571 | JGI IMG/M metagenome (GOLD analysis project Ga0209443, IMG submission 187571) | Freshwater lake microbial communities from Lake Michigan, USA - Su13.BD.MM110.DCMD (SPAdes) (version 2) | ecosystem: Environmental > Aquatic > Freshwater > Lake | place: Lake Michigan... | reverse complement strand
GCCCGCCAGGAATTTCTACGGTAAGATCGATGTTCACAAATCCTTTTTCACCGGTACCGATCACAGCAACTGGCCTGCCTACGTCTTTGAAACGCTGTGTATCAATCTGTCCACCTTCATCCAGTACGAATGCAGGTTTGATGTTGTTGTCTTTGAACCATTTGGAGAAAATGGCGGCGCCCCTTTTGCCTGCAATTTCCTCATCATGACCGAAAGCCAGGTAGATCGTACGTTCTGGGACATGGTTTTCCTTGAGCAATTTTTCAACGGTTTCCATGATGGCAATGGCAGATGCCTTGTCATCCACGGCTCCTCTTCCCCAGATGGTATCGTTTTTGATGATGCCGCTGAAGGATGGATAGGTCCATTTGCTTTCTGCAATCGCTTCCACTGGCACCACATCCATGTGCGCCATCAACACGTAAGGCGCTGCTGTTGTGTCTTTCCCTTTCCATTTGAAGACATAGCTGAACTGGTTGAATGTCATCTTTTCCAGCTGTTGGTGCATCAGCGGATAAGTGGTTTCCATGAAGCTGCGGAATTTGGTGAATTCCGTGGTATCTATCGCAAGTGTATCACCGAAGGAAATTGTTTTTATCTGGATGGCTTTGCTCAGGTGAATGGCTGCCGAGTCGTTTTTGGGTATTTCAACTGCAGCCCCCTCGAATGTTACTGCCTTTTGAAAGCGAAACGCATTAACCAAAAGTATTCCTGCAACAACAGCGATGGCCAACAATGCGAAATATAAGAGACGCTTCATGATGATGGGGGTTGAGGATTGAAGATATGAAGAAAGGCCAATTCAATCAATTTGTTGCTATGGTCTGCATGCATTAAATTCAAGTATGAAAAATATACGTTCTTCTTTTTTGCTCATATTGCAAACCCTGTTTCTCATTTCAACAGATGTAAAAGCCCAGCCAGAAAAAGCCGAGGCCGGTATACAATCCATCATGCAAGAAATACCCGTTATGGGATTGTCTGTAGCCGTGGTAAAGGACAACAAGATCATTTACGCCCAGTCGTTTGGCGCCAAGAGCAGGGAAAACAATACACCACTGACCAATGATTGTATTTTCAGGATTGCGTCCATTTCAAAATCTTTTTCTGCCACTTCCATCATGCAGTTGGCCGAAAGAAAAAAACTTTCTATTGATCAGGATGTGAGTGAGCTTATTGGGTTCAAGGTGCGCAATCCAAAATTTCCGGAAACGGTGATCACCCTTCGGTTGATGATGTCGCACTTGTCTTCCATCAATGACAGCCAGGGTTATTTCAGCCTTGATGCCATCAACCCAGAAAAGAACCCTAACTGGGCCAAATCGTATAGCCATTACGAACCGGGCAAGGGCTATGCCTATTGCAACCTGAATTTTAACATGATCGGTGCAATCATTGAAAAGATTTCTGGCGAAAGGTTTGATCAATATGTCATCAAGCATGTATTGGATCCACTTGGATTGTATGGAGGATATGACGTGGATGGATTGGATAAATCGCGCTTTGCATCCATTTATGAGTACAGGGCTGATTCATCAAAGTTTATTTTGTCTGAAAGTGCCTATGCCAGCCGGGCAAAAGATATTTCTAATTATGCCATGGGGTATACTACGCCTGTTTTTTCACCCACTGGTGGGATGAAAATTTCGGCCACTGATCTTGCCCAATACATGCTGATGCACAACAATCTTGGAAAATACAAAGGGAAAAGAATCATCTCTAAAAAGAGTGCACAACAAATGCAAACAGCCCTATCTGAAGAAGAAGGATATGGGTTTGCAATTGAGACCACCAGCAAAATGATACCCGGAAAAACGATGAAAGGGCATACTGGCGTGGCTTATGGTTTGTTCAGTGCCATGTTTTTTCATCCAGAAGAGAAGTTCGGTATTGTTGTCATCAGCAACGGCTGCGCCCCAGGATATTCAGAAGGGTACAATACTGTGATCAGGAAGACTATCAATTGTTTATACGAAAGCTTGATTGTGAATTGAATCCAATAGTGAACGCAGATCAGTGCTTTGAATCGAGGTAATGTTGTTTCAGGATATCTGCGCCAAAGTCATTGCCCTTTTCTCTAAGGATCGCGTGAATATGGTTGCCATCGTTGCTGAATCCAACATTGTCGTATTCAATCAAAAAGTCAGGGCCGTTCAGGATATAGTAATGGGGCTTGTTGTTCTCCAAACTTCCAATCCAGGCGAAATAAATTTTTTCAATGCCTGATTTGATGATCTTGTCCATGAGTTGATGCGCCTTTTCATGTTCAAAATTGTGAACGAACTCCTGGATCAACAACTGCAGGATTTCCTTTTGGTCTTTTGTGAATTGTTTGGCCTGGATCCCATAATTGCTGTCGATGCGTTGGCTGCTCTTCGGGTTGGTGATGATGTCTTTTGGAACAGCGCGGTTCAAGACACCCAGTGCTTTTTGTTGGGCTGACATGGATTGAACCAGCATGAAACCCAAATCCTCTTCTTTGCTCAAGATCCTCAAGCCTGCATATTTTCCAGATTTCACTTCTGAAGGATCTGTTCCGATAAAATAAGGAGACATGCTGATTTTTTTGCCATCGGATGTCATGCTCAGCGCCATGTGATGGCCGCCAAAATTCAGGCCCCAGGGTTCATTGTCTGTTGGCTTTCCAAAAATAGCGATGTAGTAATTCCCATGTGCCCACTTGAGGTTCTGTGTACCTTTCAGGGATTTCTCGCTGATTTTCCCATCATCAAATGCCTGTTGGTAGAGCAGATTCAAAATATCATCCAATTGCATGATGCTCGTTGTTTTCAAATACCCTTGGGAGCTGAGCATCGCAGTCAGTAAACGGTGATATGCCAGGCGGCTTTTGTCAGTGAGAGAGCCATACTGAATTCCCGGGCGGGCCTCCATCCCAACGGGAAGGTTGGTCCATTTCAACCGTGCAGGGTTATCGAATGCATAAATGGTTTTGGCCATCTCCCCATCGCTCAGTGTCAGTAAAAATTCATTGGCAGCCTTTATCAGCTGGGGATTTGACTGTGCATTCAATGTTGCGTTGAACGATAACAAAAGCAGACAGGCCAAGAATGATTTTTTCATTTGTTTTGGTTTGAAGGGCCAATGGCACAGCTTTTCCCAAATAACCGGTACCTGTTTTTTGCTATCAGGTCATACACAATATCCCTGATGGCCCTTGGGATGAATTGGAAATATTTCAAATAATTGGGAAATCCATCCAGCATTTTCGCAATTTCAATGGCTGCATCTGATTTGAAGAAGATCATTTCATCTGTAATGAAGATGATTGAATCTATTTTTTTGCTGTCGATGGCCTTGTTCACCAACAACTGTTTGGCCATCTCACTTTGGAGTGAAGCAAATTGTATTTTACTCTTCTTATCATGCTTGATGATGAAGCGAACTGATGCATTGCAGAGATTGCATATTCCGTCAAACAGTACAATATTCATTTGAACAAAGGTAGGATAACCTCCTCAATTGGGATTTTCAATGAACAGTATGGTTCATCAAGGTTTTGTTGAACCATTTTCCCTGATGTTCATCCTGGTGTATAAATCTTCAACTTGTTTTCTTGCCCAGGGTGTTTTGCGCAGGAATTTCAGGCTTGATTGAATGCTGGGGTCGCTATTAAAGCAATTGATCCGGATATGCTGCCCGAGGTCCTCCCAGCCGAAATAGGCTACCAATTCGGTAACAATTGTTTCCAGTGTTTTGCCGTGTAAAGGATCGTTTGAGGCATTAGACATGTGCAAATTTATGCTTTTCACATAAAATCAAACAGCAAAGGGAAACCAAAACATACGATAGCTGCCCAGATTCCATATACTGGCAGCATGATGGTCATGCTTTTTTCTAGGTCTTCAATTTCGCTTTTGTTCATTACAATCCGGTAGAGTTTGTGCGATACCAATGAAAGATTAACCAATATGAGCAGGTTGGCACCCAGTACTGCGATTCTGTTCGGTGTTATGCCAAATTCCTGCAACCTGAACAGAATGGCCGAAAGGGCAATTCCGTTGATGACAATGGTCAAGGCTGACAGCCCCAAAAGGATGTTGAGGTTTGTTAGGCTCTTTGTGTTTTTGGTTACTTCACTCACAGAAAACAGGATCAAGGCCATGACCCCGATCAGCAATCCATTGAAAATCATTAAGGCGTTTCTGTCATCATAGGGATAGTTTCCGGTACGCATCACCGATGAAATAAATATGAGCAAGGTGACCAAAACAAAGGGTGTGAAAATTCTTGCAATGACCGGAGATATTTTGTTCACCAGTTGCGGATTGTTCAAGACCAGGTAAGTACCAACGATTGGAACAGCCGCAAGTCCAAAAATGACAATGTATTGGAAATAGCTTTTTGTAATATCAACATGGATGATGTCAAAAAGTCCTATGGTCAAACCGCTGAAGATGATTCCTGACAAAACAATTAGCGCACTCATTACAACGAAATCACCATTGAAGCGCAGATACCCTATTTTTTTTTGGGCATCCTTAAGGTCTCCTCCAATAAATGTGTATCCTGCAATCGCCCATAACATAAATGGCAGGTGTATGCATGCCAAAATGATGGCATCCGTTTCTTTTTTCCCGGGTAAAATGTTGATGTAGATGACTGATAACAGAATTGTAATGAAGGGTAAAATCAGTTGACGGACGGTCTGTTTGTTTTTCCATGAAAAGTAGCCAATCAGAAAAGGAAAAACCAGGAATGCGATGTTGCGGGAATAAAAACGCTCCTCATCAATTGAAAATATTTCCGGTACTTTGGCGAGTAAACCTGCTGTCAGTGCGGTAACTACAACAAACAGCAGTTCATTTTTTTTACCCCATGAAATTTCATCCTGTTTATAGTATAATCTTTCATGCCAGACCTGGGCTACAGCATTTTCATTTATATCGGGATATGCGGATGCAAATGCCTGTACAAAGCCAGTTTTGTTGATCCTGTACATTTTTTCCAGTTCAGTGGGATTATCAATGCTTGCAATGATTGCTTCTTTCATTTGCATTGTATCTGTATTGGCCATTTGATGGTTGATATTGTATTTACTAAACTAAAGTTCCAAAAGTATGCAGAAAGTTAGATGCCATAAAAACAAATAATCCTTTTCATTTTAGTGAATATATTGTGTCCAATATTTTCGGATGCTTTACCCCATAACATTGGTCGATTTCCCGGGCGCGCTGCAGCTCTATGTGCCTGATCCTGATCAGGTTAAGCCCATTTATGATCAGTTGATAGCCATCAATCCAGACACCGTTTTTCCTTTCTGGGCCAAGATTTGGCCCTCTTCATTGGCACTTACTTCATTTCTAAGGAGAGAGCCTCAATGGATTGCATCCAAACATGTACTGGAAATTGGTGCAGGCATAGGCTTGCCATCTTTTTCTATTTCCCGCGAGGCATCAACTTTGGTGATCAGCGATTATTCTACTGAAGCAGTTGCCCTGATGGAAAAAAATATCCAATGCCTTGGCCTGAAGCACACAAGAGCGATGCAGCTGGATTGGAATCATTTTCCGTCTGATCTTGTTGCCGATACGGTCTTGTTCTGCGATATCAATTATGAACCGGAGCAGTTTGAAGCCTTGTTGACCTTGATCAAGCAATTGCTGGAGAAAGGTGCAACCGTCATTATTGCTACGCCGGAAAGAATCAGTGCAGTTGCTTTTGCTGTAAAGCTTGAACCTTATGTTACCAGTTCAGTTTTGGAAACGGTGGAAACAGCGTATCAGACCATCGACATAAGGATCTTCGTGCTTTCGGTGTAGCATCAAGAAATTCATTCTGAATGAACACGATTTATTCTTGTGATAAAATCTTTATTATTGTGCTCCATGAGTTATTTCATCAGAAAAGTAGGCTTATTTTGCAGCAATATCATGGGAAAGAAGTGGCGGATAAGAAGCTGCCTCAAAAAGGCTTCCTCAAACAGGAAGAAATAGATTTCAGTACCTTTCTGGAAACACAAAACGGACAATTGTTTAAAGGATAAATTATACCATATGAACAAGATAGAGGGACTCCAAATTATAATGGATGCATTGATGGACAAGTACAGTGATCGGGTGCCGGATGTAAAAAAAATCATACAGGCCATGGTTGACAGGGGAATCATCAACAAAGCCGATGATATCCAGAATGATCATATTGCCTTTCGTTCACTGGGCCTGCCGCAATTGGGCATTCAATCGCTAGAGAAAATATTTCTACACTATGGCTATACCAAAAGGGATCATTTGAATTTTGAAGCCAAAAAGCTGGATGCCTATTGGTATGCCCCTCCAGCACCCAATTTTCCCCGCATCTTCATCAGTGAGCTGAGGGTTCATGAACTGAGTGAACAGGCGCAAGCGATACTGCATTCATACACGGATGAAGTTGCCCATGATCCGGTAAACGACCTGAACCTGGATGATCCCAACGCCGTTGGTGAGTTCTTGCACCAGGGGTTGTGGAGATTGCCAACAATTGAAGATTATCAAACCCTGCAGGCCGAATCCGAATATGCATCCTGGGTGATATACAACCGATACTATTTGAATCATTATACCATCAGCCTCCACCACCTTCCTCAGGCCTACAATACATGTGCCGCCTTCAATAATTTTCTCGAAGGCATTGGCATCAAATTGAATGACGCGGGAGGGAAGATCAAGGTCAGTCCGGATGGACTGCTTTGTCAAAGCTCAACAGTGGCCCAGATCATCGATGCGCCGTTTGCTGATGGCCGATCTTTGCCCATTGCCGGCAGTTATGTGGAGTTTGCAGAGCGAAGGGTATTGCCAGCATTTGCGCACTTTGACCACAAAGACCTGAAGCGGGAGCATTTCCGTGAAGGCTTTGAAGCCGGCAATGCCGACAAGATTTTTGAAAGTACTTTCAGTTCACAGGTTGATTTCCTTCCATTGTTGGGGACTGATTTTGTAGAGTTCTATGTAGGCAATGCCAAGCAAGCAGCACATTATTATAAAACTGCTTTTGGTTATCAGGATTTAGCGTATTCAGGTCCTGAGACCGGCGACCGTGAAAAAGTTTCTTATGCATTGAAACAAGATAAAGTTCGGTTGATACTTACTACAGCTTTGCATCCTGATCATCCTATTGCGCAGCATACTAGTTTTCATGGTGATGGTGTGAGGACCATTGCACTCACTGTTAATGATGCGCGTGATGCTTTTCACCAAACTACATCAAGAGGAGCAAAGCCTTTTATGGAGCCAAAAGAAATGACAGATGAACATGGAACAGTAGTGATGAGCGGAATTCATATCTATGGTGATACCGTTCATTTGTTTGTAGAGCGAAAGAACTATGCTGGTATTTTTTTACCTGGATTTAGGGCATTGACATCAGCGTATAATCCAGCGCCGGTAGGCCTAAAGTATATCGACCATTGTGTAGGAAATGTGGGTTGGAATGAAATGAATCCTTGGGTAAAATTTTATGAGGATGTGATGGGATTCAAAAACATATTGACCTTCGACGACAAGCAGGTATCTACTGAGTATTCTGCATTGATGAGTAAGGTGATGAGCAATGGCAATGGGTATGTAAAGTTCCCTATCAATGAACCTGCTAAAGGAAAGAAAAAATCACAGGTAGAAGAATACTTGGATTTCTATGGTGGTCCGGGTGTACAGCATATTGCTATTGCGACCGACAATATCATGGATACCGTCATTAAACTTCGTTCAAGGGGTGTTGAGTTTCTCCAGGTGCCGGGAACCTATTATGATGATTTGGCTAAGCGTGTTGGCCCGATTGAAGAGGATATCGATATGCTGCGTCCATTGGGCATTTTAGTCGATCGAGACGACGAAGGATATCTGTTGCAAATTTTTACCAAGCCAGTGGAAGACCGCCCAACATTGTTTTATGAAATCATCCAGCGCCGGGGTGCAAAATCTTTTGGAGCGGGTAATTTCAAAGCCTTGTTTGAAGCGTTGGAAAGAGAACAGGGATTAAGGGGAAACTTATAGATAGCCGGACAACTATTCTTGAATTTTAGCATCCAGATAATTTAATGCTAAAGGAGCACCCAAAGAAAGCTAAGGTAAGTGGCAAAGAAGAATACCCAGAACAATTGGTAAAACCTTCGAATGCTTTTTTGTTCAGTTAAACGAACAGTCTGAAGGTGTATTAAAAATGCAATACCTAGTATAATCAAACTATACATCAACAAATGCTCTGCTGCTGTATAGCTCCAAAAAATACACCAGCCATAAGCAGCCATCACAAATGCTCCTCCTAAATACAGTGCAATTTTAGGCGAATACAGCAAAGGAAATGTTCTGAATCCAAAATGGGCATCGCCAGCCCTATCAGGCAAGTCCTTGTACCAAGCAATGGCCAGGCTAAATGCAGAAATGAAAATGGTAAGGGGATAAATAACAGGTTCAATGTTGAAGGTTCCTTGAAACATATTTGAAAAATGCAAAGCCATACCAATATTGACCAATACACCACGGACAATCGTGATGGCCAGTGCTGCTGGCAGATGGTGTTGCTTGAGTTGAATCGGAGGTACAGAATAAGCAATCCCTAATAGGAGGATTACAACAATCAACAATAGCAATACCCAATGCAAGAGCGCTGCTGCGCCAACCGCAACAATCCCTGATATAATGACTATTTTCTTTGCAGTCGATTTGCTTAATTCGCCTGATGCTATTGGAAGCTCCGGCTTGTTTATTTTATCCAGTTCAACATCGATTATCTGGTTTAAGCCCGTGATACAAACATTGCAGCCCAAGGCCGAAACAAGGGTAATGAGTAAAATGAAGTACTGATTGGTCAAACTTCCTCCTTGCAATAAAAACAAGACTACTATGCTGACAGTAGATCCAATGATGGTATGCGGTCTACTGAATTTCCAAAGCGTGTGTAAGCTCATGATGAAATGGGTTGTGCTATGATAACAATAAGGTTTCCTTGTAACTGTTGTATTTTTTTTACTTCAATTGAATATTGATTATCGTTGAACCCATTCAGCAATTCTTTGTACTGATGGATATTTTTACTTTTTATCACTGAAAGCCATCCATCCCAGGCAACGGTAACAAGCTGTATGGGTATGAGATAGGTAGTGATCATGCGTAAGATAGAGAATGGTCGTATTGCCCAGGCAGTAAGTGGCTGTACTATAAATGCGGCTAATGTCACCTGTATAAAAGAAAGCAAGGAGGGTTCTAATACTTCAGCAATGATACAATTGGCTTTTGCCTCCTTCATTTTTTTGATGAGCTGTTTTTGTTGCGCTGAAGGGAAATGGTGAAAAGCATTGAAGAGGGTATACTGTTTTCCATTTTGCGGTTGGAACTTGTTTAGGTCCAATGACTCAGGCTCGACTTCAGCCATTTTTTTTACTTCGTTTGAAACAGACTCAGGATATAAATCGCTTAAAGTGTAATGAATGTGATGAGATGCGTTTTTTTGGAGATAGCATGCAGGCCAGCCGCTTCCACTGGCTAAGTCCACCCACTGATTTGAAGGGAATTTGATTATTTCTTTTAGTAAAGGACGATATAATTTTAATTGAACACTGATCCAGCCCACATACTCCAATTGCATTTTTCGCAAAGAGGAGGGAAACCACGGATAATCTTCCAGTTCTTTCAGAAACATTTGGTTAATTTACGCATAATTCTATTGCATGTCGCCATACGTTCTTTTTTCTTTTGCAGGGGCAACGATTTTGGTTGTTACATTGATGATTGAATTTGCTGTTAGGAAAAATTGGTTAGCATATTTTTTAGGAAGAAAATTGTTGCATGTAATTGCGATTGGTACAACTGCTTGGATTATCGACAAAGGTCTTGAATCCTTTACGCTTGGTATGATCCTGGTTGCTTTAGGAATATTCTTGCTAGTGGTTCTTTTACAATTCAAATGGGGATTACAGCAAGAATCTTCTTATGGCATTGCTTTGTTTCCAATTTCACTGGGAGCTTTATTGATGCTTGGCGTTCCTGCAGCCTTGGTGGCAACAGCAGCTTGGGTATTGGCAGTGAGTGATGCAAGTGCTGGATGGATCGGGAGAAAATGGGGGTCTCCTAAATACAATTTTTTATCAGAATCCAAATCATACCAAGGGGCTATAACATTTTTTATTACCGCACTTATTTGCATGGCTATTCGCTTGCCTGATTTACATGTAGGTTGGTGGATCTTGCTTTCATTGTTGCCTACAATAACAGAACTTTTTTCGTGGAGGGGAAGTGATAATTTTTTTCTACCCATTTTTACGGTAGCATGGATTCAATTGGTACTGAAAACATCCTTTTTGGGTTCTTGGATCTGGGGGGTAGTCGCAGTAGTTTTTTTAATCTTTCTTGCGTGGTGGGTCATTCACAAAAAATGGTTGGACCATACAGGGTGGTGGGCTGCAGTATGGGTGGCGGCAATCTTGTGGATGAGTGGAGGATGGAAAGCCTTGTCCGCGCCCGTTTTTCTTTTGGTGTTAGGATCTGTTGCAGGTAGGTTGTTTCGCGCAAACCATTCTTCAGAAAAAAGAACAGCACAACAAGTCTTTTCAAATGGTTGGATTGGGGTGGTATTGTATATGATGTACGGATTGACCGATCAGTTTTACTGGCAACTGCTTGCCTGGTCTTCTTTTGCCATAAGTATTTGCGATACGATAAGCAGTGAGGTGGGTACTGCTATTGGCGGAAAGACATATAATATCCTCAATTTTCGCACGATGCAACCGGGTATGTCGGGAGGCATTTCTGTTGCCGGAACAAGTGCTGGCTTTATTGCATTGCTGCTTTTGGCAGGTTGTTTGTATTTTATTTTACCCGTTTCTTACATTGACTTGATGTGGGTGGTTGCCACAGGCATGATGGGTATGCTGGTAGATAGTTTTATGGGGAGCCGCTGGCAGGCCTTGTGGAAGCAGGGGGATCATTGGACTGAAGTTTCAGGGGCTCAGCCAGATGGTCAATTGGTGAAGGGATTGGCCTGGCTCGATAACCATTGGGTGAACTTTTTGAGCAATGCGATTACGATGATTTTCTCTTATTTGTTGTATGTGTATTTCTTCTTTTAATCTTATATCAATCCAACTACATTTTAGAATCGCTCTCGTTTCCAATCCACACTCACCTGCGATCCCTCTGCTAAGATGATTGAATCTGGTGTTTGGTTGTTGAGTCCAGAAAATGCATCTCCATACATTGATTTGAAATCGCAATCTATATGTGTATCCAGCATTTTATGTGTCATCCACTTTGGGTGACGAATTTTGTATTCTTGGGTACTTGAAGCTGATATTTTAGTAAAACCAAAGTAACGTTCAAAGATAAATTCTTCTATTGTAGCTTGCTCTATTGTATATTTATTTCTATCTGATTTTGCTGTTATAGAATTCCATTTGTTATTTATTTTCCACTCATATTTTATATGCTTATGTTCTGCAATTTCAATTGAGTTCTTGGTTGGGATGGATATATAATGTTCCTTGTATAATTTATTGGCCAATAGTGCTACAATTTTGAAAGGGACTGTTTCATTGATAAATACAACCCCCTTTTTAATTTCCCCATCTTCTATTTTTTTAACATAAAATCTCAGGTTGATTTCTTCAAAAGATCCAAAAAATGGGATTGGAACGCCAAATAACCTGGTTTTTTTGAACATAAATCCAACCAGACTAACATAGGTTTTATTGTTATAAAAATCCAACTCAACACCTTTGGGTAAATATGCTTCTAAAGCCGTAGGTTCCATTTCATAATTAGCCATGATTAGATTCTCCCAATTGGCCCTCAAAAAAGTATTACCCATTTTATTTAAACAACAATTTGAAGTAAAAGTTTGACCAATTGTGATCGATTTGACTGATTCGGTCTAAAACTCAACAATCTGTTTATTTGGGATACATTTTTGATTTTCAATGCAACTTATATTCCAAAGACGCTTAACTTAGAATTTTATCATGGTAAAGTGTAAAAAAGCTGAGATGGGAAATGTGCCTATGTTGTCCAAATGCTTACTAATCATTCTGTTTTTCAATTTGGTAACTGTTGTAGTAAACGGTCAAAAACTAAAGGAATTCATTGCTGATAAAAAGGAATTCTTTTCATCAAAATTCGAAGACAGTTCGGGTAAATCGAACTTTCTTGTGTATCCGACGTTGGCGTATACCCCTGAAACGAGAACTGAAATCGGACTCGTGAATCTTTTTCTTTTTTATGCTAAAAATGACAAGAAAAACAGGCTCAGTGAGATCAATACATTCAGTTTTTATACAGCAGAAAAACAATATGGCGTTTGGCTCGATCATGCTATTTATGGGGCTGGAGAAAAATGGTTTTTTCTTGGCAAGGGTAAATTTCAGTACTTCCCCATGAAATACTATGGTATTGGAATAGGAGCGCCTGAAGAAGGATACGCCGTTGTAAACAATACCAATGTACAACTTCGCGAAAGGGTACTTAGAAAAGTCAAAAGAAATCTTTTCGTTGGAGCAGAGTTTGATTTTCAAAAGATGTACAACGTTACATTTACCAAAACAAATCCAGTTAATTATGACTATCCAACCGGTTACAAGGGCTCGAGTAACATGGGTGTAGGGATGGGCTTGGTATTTGATAACAGAAAAAATGTAATGAACGTGAGGGAAGGTTTGTTTGCAGAACTTGCTTTTCTCAACTATTCTTCATCGCTTGGCAGCACCAATACATTCCGCAGCACACAGTTTGATGTCCGCTATTTTAGAAAAGGCATTAATCCCAAAGATGTGTTAGCATTACAAGGATCTGCATTGTTGAACAAGGGGGATGCTCCTTTCAACCAGATGGCCATGATGGGAGGCGAGAGCATGATGCGGGGGTATTACCTGGGGAGATTCAGGGATAAGAATATGCTTGCTACCCAAGCGGAATACAGGTTTCTTCCGTTTGCGTTCAGCAACAGGTGGGGAGCAGCTGCCTTTGTTTCTGGTGCTACAGTAGCGCCAACTGCATTAAATTTGTTATCATCACCATTTAAAATGGCAGGGGGTATCGGAGCCCGGTACCTCATCTTCAAATCAAAAGATATTTTTGTGCGTTTTGATGTTGCCTTTACCCGAGAGGGCAATGGATACTATTTTTTCATTGGGGAAGCTTTTTAACCTGATCAATAAAAATTATACATGTCAACACTAAAAAGGATTTTCAAGCAAAATACGCACAATGCATTTTTTAAAGCCCTTGCAGGATTCGGAAGGTCATTAAACCGGTTATATGAAAATAGGAACCACGATATTTATAGCAATGGCGAAATAACAGTGTTGAAAAAAATTGCCACAATGAATCCCAGCCTGATTATTGATGGTGGTGCCAATGTTGGTGATTATTCTATATTGGCTAATCAAATCATGCCGAATTGTACAATATATGCTTTTGAACCTGTCGAAGCTACATTTCAACACTTGCAATCAAATATTCAACATTTACACAATGTAGTGCCCATTAAAAAGGGATTATTCAAAGAAAATTGTGAATTGGAAATCAATCTATTCAATTCTAATGAACATTCTTCCATCTACGATATTGAAGGATTGCCCCAAGGCTCAAACCAGAAACAATCAATTGAGCTTGTCCGCGGTGATGATTTTATAAAGAATCATAACATTGCTTCTGTTGATTTTTTAAAACTTGATGTTGAAGGTGCAGAATATGATGCCCTGCTCGGATTTGAAAATACAATCAAGCAAGGAACGATCAAAGCAGTGCAATTTGAATATGGGTATATCAATATTTCAACCAAGAAATTACTCATCGATTATTATACCTTTTTTGAAGCAAATGGGTATACCCTTGGTAAAGTTTTTCCGAAGATTGTAGAATTCAGGAAATACCAGCTTAAATATGAAGATTTTATCGGACCTAATTTCATCGCTGTTAAAAAAACAGAGACCGCACTCATTCAACTGCTAAGCAATGGTTAGATAGTATTAATCGATGCTAACACAGATACACTTACCGGTTACAAAGTTCATTCTTTATGGTATATATTTCCTATCATGATTAATCGCTTGTTTTCAGAACCCTTGTCCGCTCAAAATAGTGTTGCACTCGATCTCAGCGCCACGAATGCTGAATTGAATCCATCCATCTATGGCAATATTTCCGCTTTCTGTGATTACATAACGGAGAAATTGGCAGGAAGGATTGGTTTTGGTGGTTACCTGGAGCATCGGGTCATTTATGAGTCACACGAGAATTTTGCCACAGCCCTCGAGGATTTCAGGAATATTCATCTGGGTATGGATTTTTGGACAGCAGCCGGCACGCCTGTTTTTGCTCCATTGGCAGGTGAGGTGCATAGCTTTCAGGTCAATCAGGGTTCCGGCAATTATGGCCCAACGGTTATCTTGTTTCATCCTGTCGAAAATATATACAGTTTGTACGGGCATCTGGAAAACGCAGATTTACTTCATCTGGAAGCAGGCGCTCCCATAGCCAAGGGAAAGCTGCTTTGCCACTTGGGAGAACCTCATGAAAATGGGGGATGGCCACCACACCTGCATTTTCAATTGATTCGGGATATGCAAGGGTTTAAAGGAGACTATCCAGGCGTTTGTTCTCTTCGAGATCTCAACTTTTATGCGAACAATTGCCCGGATCTTTATTTTATTTGACCTTGAAATTAATTAAATTAATATACCAGTAATATATTTGTGGTATATTTATAGTAGATTTAAAACATATCTTAATGCTTAATAAATTTACTATTACCGATCTATTGATGCTGCTCTCGGCATTCCTTTCCCTTGTATTTTCTGAAGTTCTATGGTTCAAAGGAGAAAGAGATTCAGCTCTATTCATTGGTTTATGGGTTCCCTCCATCCTTGGATTCGCCATACTCCTCAAACTCATCAATAATCAAAAAAATGATTGAAATTATTCCATATTTTGCTGGTTTAATTAC
>Ga0209443_1001451_pt1 | contig 14943 bp, 8 predicted proteins | sample LauGreBMM110DCMD_2_FD_187571 | JGI IMG/M metagenome (GOLD analysis project Ga0209443, IMG submission 187571) | Freshwater lake microbial communities from Lake Michigan, USA - Su13.BD.MM110.DCMD (SPAdes) (version 2) | ecosystem: Environmental > Aquatic > Freshwater > Lake | place: Lake Michigan... | reverse complement strand
GCTACGTATTTCAACAGTTTCAATGCCACTCTCTTCAATTTCTTTTGCCATATCTGCACTTATCTCTTCTCCACCCTTAATCATTAACGCTTCAGTTAATGGGTGATAAACATCATGCAAGGACATACGCCCCTCAATTCTATCCGATAATTGTTCTATTACATCTTCATTATCTTTTAATGCCGAAGTTGCAATACCACGTAATGTGCCACAATCTTCATCATTAATTACTACATCTTGCGCAACGTCAACCAACCTACGAGTTAAGTAACCAGCATCAGCTGTTTTTAAAGCCGTATCCGCCAAACCTTTACGAGCACCATGCGTAGAAATGAAATATTCCAATACACTTAAACCGTCTTTAAAGTTTGCCAAAATTGGGTTTTCAATAATCTCACTTCCAGATGAACCAGATTTTCTTGGCTTAGCCATCAAACCTCTTAAACCTGCAAGCTGCTTAATTTGTTGCTTACTACCCCTTGCTCCACTATCTAGCATCATATAAACCGAGTTAAAGCCTTGTTTATCGTTTGCTAATTCTGTAATTAATGTTTCGGTTACTTTAGTATCTACCCTACTCCAAATATCAATAATTTGATTGTAACGTTCGTTATTCGTAATAAGTCCCATGTTGTAGTTATCCCACACTTCACTTACTTCTCCCTGTGCATTGTCAATCAATAATTGCTTAACATCAGGAATAATTAAGTCGTTAATATTAAAGGATAATCCACCACGGAATGCCATACGGTATCCAAGGGTTTTAATATCATCCAAAAATTTAGCGGTAACTGGTACACTAGTCCATTTTAAAATATTCCCAATAATTTCTCTTAAAGCTTTTTTAGTTAATAGTGCATTTACAAAACCTACTTCTTTTGGCACATGTTGGTTAAAGATTACTCTACCAACAGTTGTTTCAATAAGTTTAAAGGTTAAAGTACCATCAACATTACGGAAATTTACTTTTACTCTAATATTTGCATGAAGATCTAATTGCTTTTCGTTGTGAGCAATGATAACTTCATCTGCACTATAATATGCTTTTCCTTCGCCTTTTACTTTTTCTGTTGGCGTAGATTTTTTGCCCTTAGTAATGTAATACAACCCTAATACCATGTCCTGAGATGGAAGGGTAATTGGCGTACCATTCTGTGGGTTCAAAATATTGTGACTAGAGAGCATTAATAACTGAGCTTCCAAAATTGCTGCACTACTTAAAGGTACATGCACCGCCATTTGGTCACCATCAAAATCGGCGTTAAAGGCCGTAGTTACTAATGGATGTAATTGAATTGCTTTTCCTTCAATTAATTTTGGCTGAAAGGCTTGAATAGATAATCTATGAAGGGTTGGGGCTCTGTTCAACATTACCGGATGACCTTTCAAAATATTCTCTAAAATATCCCAAATAATAGCTTCTTTTTTATCAACTAATTTTCGTGCACTCTTAACCGTTTTTACTATCCCTCTTTCAATTAGTTTACGAATAATAAATGGCTTAAATAATTCGGCAGCCATATCTTTTGGTAAACCACACTCATGCATTTTTAATTCTGGTCCTACTACAATTACCGAACGACCAGAGTAATCCACACGTTTACCCAACAAGTTTTGACGGAAACGTCCTTGCTTACCTTTTAATACATCACTCAATGATTTTAACGGTCTGCCACCTTCTGCTTTTACAGCATTTGATTTACGACTGTTATCAAACAACGAGTCAATAGCCTCCTGAAGCATACGTTTTTCATTACGTAAAATTACTTCTGGTGCTTTAATTTCTAATAAACGCTTTAAACGATTATTACGAATAATTACCCTACGGTATAAATCATTTAAATCGCTTGATGCAAAACGTCCGCCATCTAATGGAACTAATGGACGCAACTCTGGTGGTATTACCGGTATGTATCGCATTACCATCCACTCTGGTCTGTTATTTATTCTTGTATTAGCATCACGGAAACTTTCTACTACGCTTAAACGCTTTAAGGCATCTGCTTTACGTTGTTGAGATGTTTCGTTAGCTGCTGCGTTACGTAAATCAAAACTTAATTGATCTAAATCTAAACGTTGTAACATATCATGCACTGCTTCGGCACCCATTTTAGCTATAAACTTATTTGGGTCTTCGTCAGGCAAATGTTGATTATCTTTTGGAAGGGTATCTAAAATATCTAAATACTCTTCTTCAGTTAATAAATCGCTATAATTTTGTCCTTTATCGGCACGAATACCACTTTGTATTACTACAAAACGTTCGTAATAAACAATGGTTTCTAACTTCTTAGAACTCATGCCTAATAAGTAGCCAATTTTATTTGGTAACGATTTAAAATACCAAATATGTACTACGGGAACTACTAATTTAATGTGCCCCATTCTTTCTCTACGAACTTTCTTTTCGGTTACTTCTACTCCACATCTATCACACACAATACCCTTATAACGTATACGCTTATACTTTCCGCAAGCACATTCGTAATCTTTTACAGGGCCAAAAATTCTTTCGCAAAACAAACCATCTCTTTCTGGCTTGTAAGTACGGTAGTTAATGGTTTCTGGCTTTAAAACTTCGCCATAGCTTTTTTCTAAAATACTATCCGGAGATGCTAACCCAATGGTGATTTGAGAAAAGCTTGGTCTTGGACGGTTTTCTTTTTTGAATGCCATATGATAATTAAAATTTACCCCAAACCCCTAAAGGGGCTTAAGAAGTTTTTAAATTTAAATAGACTATTGTTTTATTACAATTTGAATAAAATGAACCCAGTTCTCCCTTCAGAGGGCAGAGGGGGTTTTATTCAAATTTAAGATCTAATCCTAATCCTCTTAATTCATGTACTAATACATTGAATGATTCAGGAATACCTGCTTTTGGAATATTATCGCCTTTTACAATTGCTTCGTATGTTTTTGCTCTACCAATAATATCATCGGATTTAAGCGTTAACAACTCTTGCAAAATGTTACTAGCTCCATAAGCCTCTAATGCCCATACCTCCATCTCTCCAAAACGCTGACCACCAAATTGTGCTTTACCGCCCAATGGTTGTTGTGTAATTAAAGAGTATGGCCCAATACTACGAGCATGCATCTTATCATCCACCATATGGTGAAGTTTAATTACATAAATAATACCAACGGTTGCTTTTTGATCGAAGCGTTCGCCAGTTTCTCCATCGTATAAATAAGTGTGACCAAACTTTGGTAAACCTGCTTTAGTAATTTGCTCTTCAATTTCGGCAACAGATGCACCATCAAAAATTGGTGTTGCAAACTTCATCCCTAATTTTTCGCCAGCCCAACCTAATACGGTTTCGTAAATTTGTCCAAGGTTCATACGACTAGGTACACCCAATGGATTCAATACAATATCAACTGGTGTTCCATCTTCTAAGAAAGGCATATCCTCGGCACGTACAATTTTTGCTACAATACCTTTGTTACCATGGCGACCGGCCATTTTATCACCCACCTTCAACTTACGTTTAACGGCTAAGTATACTTTAGCTAATTTTAATACGCCTGTTGGCAATTCATCTCCAATTGAAATATTAAATTTCTCTCTTTTATATCTACCTAACTCTTCGTTAAATTTAATACTGTAGTTATGCAATAAAACGTTGATTAATTCATCAATTTTTGCATCACCTGTCCATCCTAATGGATTAACATTTAAGTAATCGATATTGCCTAAATTTTTTGGATTGAACTTAGCTCCTTTACCAATTAATATTTCACCAAAATTATTGCTAACACCTGCGCTAATCTTATCTTTCAATAAGGTTTGTAGTTTGCTAATTAATAATTCTAATAAATCTATTTCATTTTTTTCATGAACTTTTTCAATCTTTTCTAATTGTGCTTTTTCTCTTACTTTAGTGTTCTTATCTTTTTTAGCACGTTGGAATAATTTTTTATCAATTACCACACCTTCTGTACCACTTGATGCTTTTAAAGATGCATCTTTAGCATCCCCAGCTTTATCCCCAAAAATAGCACGTAATAATTTCTCTTCTGGCGTAGGATCACTCTCGCCTTTTGGAGTTATTTTACCAATAATAATATCCCCTTCTTTAATGTGGGCACCAATACGAATTATACCATTTTGATCTAAATCTTTAGTAGCCTCTTCACTTACGTTAGGAATGTCGGCTGTTAATTCCTCTTCTCCTAATTTAGTATCTCTAACCTCTACCTCATACTCACCAATATGAATACTTGTAAATAAATCTTCTTTTACTACTTTCTCACTTATTACAATCGCATCTTCAAAGTTGTATCCTTTCCAAGGCATAAAGGCAACTTTCATGTTTCTACCTAAAGCTAATTCTCCAGCCTTTGTTGCGTAACCTTCGGTTAAGAAATCGCCTTCGGCAACTTTTTGACCTTTGATAACTGCAGGGCGTAAGTTGATGGTAGTTTCTTGGTTCGTACGAACAAATTTGGTTAATTTATAAATAACTAAATCTTCTTCAAAACTTACCAATTGCTGTATTTCGTTACGCTTGTAACGAACATGTATTTCGTTTGCATCTACATATTCTACCACACCATCACCATCAGCATGTACTTGAATCCTTGCATCTCTTGCTGCTTTTCCTTCTAAACCAGTACCTACAATTGGGCTTTCTGGCTTTATTAATGGAACAGCTTGACGTTGCATGTTAGATCCCATCAAGGCTCTATTAGCATCATCATGCTCAAGGAACGGAATTAATGAAGCACTTAAACCAACAATTTGGTTTGGTGCAACATCCATATATTCCACTTCTTCTTTATCTAAAATAGGGAAATCACCTGTTTGACGACTCTTAATTCTGTCATCAACAAAGTTTCCTTTTTCGTCTATATCAATATTTGCCTGGGCAATTTTTGCGGTATCTTCTTCTTCGGCACTTAGGAAAGTAATTTTTTTCATGTCTACTTTACCTTCGGTTACCTTACGATATGGGGTTTCTATAAAGCCCATATCATTTATCTTAGCATGCACACACAAGGTAGATATCAAACCAATGTTTGGACCCTCTGGTGTTTCGATGGTACATAAACGACCGTAATGAGAATAGTGAACGTCACGAACTTCAAAACCAGCTCTCTCTCTACTTAAACCTCCGGGCCCAAGGGCAGATATACGACGCTTATGCGTTATTTCTGATAATGGATTAGTTTGATCTAAGAATTGAGATAACTGAGATGTACCAAAGAAGGAGTTGATAACAGAAGATAATGTTCTTGCATTAATCAAATCTACTGGGGTAAATACTTCATTGTCTCTTACGTTCATTCTTTCACGAATGGTACGGGCCATACGGGCTAAACCAACACCAAATTGAGCATATAATTGCTCCCCTACTGTACGTACTCTTCTATTACTTAAATGATCAATATCATCAACCTCGCTTTTACCATTGGTTAATTGTACCAATGTTTTAATGATGGCAATAATATCATCTTTAGTTAATACTTTTTTGGTAATAGGAAAATTCAACCCTAAGCGGCGGTTAATTTTATAACGACCAACCTCACCCAAATCATAACGCTTATCGCTAAAGAATAATTTATCAATAATACCTCTTGCCGTTTCATCATCTGGGGCATCTGAACCTCTTAATTGCTTATAGATGTGTTGTACCGCTTCTAATTCACTGTTACTCGTATCTTTATTTAAGGTGTTATAGATGATTGCATAATCGCCACTCACCTCTTCTTTTTGAATGAATACACTTTTAATTTCAAGTTCTAAAATAGTGGCAATATTATCTTCATCTAAAACAGTATCTCTTTCTAAAACAATTTCATTTCGTTCTATAGAAACAACCTCTCCTGTATCTTCATCCACAAAATCTTCTACCCATGTACGTAATACCCTTGCAGCTAAACGCTTGCCTACGCAATCTTTTAGCGATTTTTTATCGGCTTTAACTTCGTTAGCCATTCCAAATAATTCAAGAATGTCTTTATCGGTTTCAAAACCTATTGAACGTAACAAGGTTGTTACAGGGAATTTCTTTTTACGATCGATGTATGCAAACATTACATTATTAATGTCGGTTGCAAACTCCATCCAAGCACCTTTAAAAGGAATTACCCTTGCGCTATAAATTTTTGTACCGTTAGGATGTACCGATTGACCAAAGAATACTCCTGGGCTACGATGTAATTGAGAAACAACTACACGTTCTGCTCCGTTAATTACAAAAGTACCTCTAGGCGTCATGTAAGGAATATTTCCTAAAAACACATCTTGTACAATGGTTTGGAAATCCACATGCTCCTCATCGTTACAACTTAAACGCAATTTTGCTTTAAGTGGTACGGCGTAGGTTAAACCTCTTTCAATACACTCATCAATTGAGTAACGTGGAGGATCAACGAAGTAATCTAAAAATTCCAATACGAAAATGTTACGGGTATCGGTAATAGGGAAATTCTCCTTAAATACACGAAATAAACCCTCAACATTACGCTTATCTGGCGTAGTTTCTAACTGAAAATAATCTTTAAAAGATTGAATTTGAATTCCTAGCAAATCGGGTTGCTCCGCTACGAGTTCAACTTTTCCAAAATTGTGACGCTCAGCAGGTGCTTTTTTTGTTGCAGACATATTTGTAATAAAACGTTTTAATGTGCAGAAGACCCCTATTTTTCAGGCATTTAGCAACTGTAGCCACTAACCCTAAATTATAAGGACGGCAAAGGTAAGTATTTTATTTGAGATTTATGAGTAGTTTTTACACAACTTTAGCTTTTTGGAAAGGTTTTTGATACTCACCCAAAACATATTAATATTATTTGATAACTGAGGAGGCAAATACCTAGTTATTTTACTAGCACTTCTTTGGTATTTTTATTTTAATGCCAAATTGCAACATTTGCCAATATACATAAGAATGTTGCAAAGGATATCGCTGCCCAATTATATGTGCTCTCTCACAATGCCTCCAGCATTCTTGTAACTTCCTTTCTTTAAAAAGTATTTTGGCTTTTTTTAACTCTACTTTAAAAAAGGGTGTTAAGTTTTAGGAACATTAAAATACAGTTTCATCTTTTTAATTTTAGGTAAAAGCGAAGGTCAATTATATTGATTTTACTAAAATTAGTACAATTTTATTTTTATTCCTCCATTCCAAACAAACCCTTCTGTATGATTCCAAATTTCATCAAAAGTTGGGTTGTTATATGGAGGGTTTACAACTCCTTTGTACTTACTTTGTCGTTGGTCGGTAAAGTTTTCGAAATTAATGTAAAACGAAAATTTACCAACTGTTTTTTGTGCCATAAAACCAAACTCCCAAAACGATGGTGTTTTTATACCATTAGTTAAAAACTGCCTATCGGTTAAATAGCCCTCCAATCCTAACTTAAAATTATCTTCCTTTTCATACATTAAAGTAAGATTAAGTTTATTTTTTGGTAAAAGTGTTAGTGCTTGATTGGTTGCTAAATAAGTTGCTTTTGCATTAGTATAAGTATAACCTACAAATAATTTTAGATCTTTTTTATAAATAAATTTTAAATTAGTTTCAAAACCTGATGTAGTAAAAGGTTTTAATTGATTAGAAAAAGAATAGGTATTTGTAAAAGCATCATAATTTAACACTAATGGCTTATTAATTTGTGTAGCAAAAAACAGTTGATTTATGCTAAATATAAAATCATTAGTTATTGATGTTTTGTAGTTTACATCTGCTGTTCCACCTATACTTTTTTCAGCAGTAACATTTTTTAACTCTTTTACATACTTATATTGTATAGCCTCGGTTTGTTCGGTAAAAATGGTTGGTAGTTTATATCCTAAGCCTCCGCCAATACGGCTAGTAACTTTATCTGTAATTTTAAACAAGGCTGATACTCTTGGTAAAAAAAAGGTTTGATTTTTTGAAAAATTTACATTGTTAAAATTGGCATTATCTATTCGTAATCCACTTTCAATTTTTATTTTTTCTGAAGCATCCCAAGTATCTTGTATGTAAACGCCAGTTGTGAACGATTGTGTAGTTTGATTAATGGAAACCAAATTTGCTTTTTGTTTAAATTTATCATAGACAATATTTAAGCCCGAAATTAAAGTGTGCTTTTTGTTATTAACAGCATAACTAATATCTGTAAAGCTATTTGTATTTAAACCGCCGAAAACAAACATTAATACATTTATTTTACGTTCAAAAAAACTAATACTTTGCTTTATTTTTATACTTTTATTAGCAGATATTTTTTTATCAAGTTCCAACGTAGTTGTATTTCTGGTAGTGTTGTTGGTTTCAAAATACACATTACTAGCCGATGGGTTTCCCTTTATGACATTCACATCCCCTCCATTATTTTCCCCTTTTGTAAAACTATTGCCTAACACAAACGTAGTATTTTTATTAGGGTAAAAAAATAATTTGGGATTGATTGTAAAATTATTACTCTTTGGTATTTCGGTAAAATTATCTTTATCTACATCGTATAATTTTGTAAAATTTACAGCAGCTAAAAAAGTGTAGCCAAATTTGTTTTTTTGTTGAGAAATGTAACCTCCAATATTTGTTTGACCTATGTTGGATTGATTTATAATAAAATCGCCTTCAAATTTTTGTTTGGGCGTTTTGCTAATAAAGTTTACAACACCTGCTATAGCGCCACCTCCGTAGAGTGTAGAGGCTGGTCCTTTAATAATTTCTACCTGCTTTAAATCTAACGGTGGTATTTCTAATATACTTAATCCGCTGGCAAAGTTGCCAAAGTTGGCATACCCATCTTTTAGCAGTTGTGTATAACGTCCGTCTAAGCCTTGTACCCTTATGCTAGCATTGCCTGTTGTGGCACTTGTTTGCTGCACTTGTAAGCCAGTACTTTCATGCAAAAGCATACTTACATTTGCAGGACGCATATTATTTTTTTCATCTAACTCTTCTCCATCAATTGTTTCTACCCTTGTTGGTGTATTTTTTATTGTACGGCTAGTACGTGTGCTTTGTATGATTACTTCTTCTTCCTCCTCCTCTTCTTTTTCCAAATAAACAAATAGAGTATCGTTTGTAGTTAGTGGAAAATATAGCGTATCTAGCTTAGTAGCATACCCAACGCTACTATACAAAACAATTTGTTTACCATTTGAAATATTTATTAGTGTAGCTACTCCAGCACTGTTTGTGGCTTTCCCAAAATTATTATTTTGTATAGTAACACTTGCAGAACCTATTGGCAGTTGATTAGTGTTATCTTTTATAACGATTGTAATACTATTTTGTGCTTTACTATAACCTATACAAAACAGTAGAGTAAGCAATAAAATTATTTTTTGCATTTTTAATGTTTAAGTAAATGAATAGTGCATTCGAATTGAATACATATAAGATAGGTTAAACATTATTTTTTGGCGGCTGCCAAATAGTTGAGGAAAAATTAGTGTTAAAAGTTTGTTTGTAGTAACTATATTTTTTAGAATCGCTTGCAAAAATTTGTTGCTTTGGTAGTGATGTGTAGCTTACGGAATTAGTAAAGCCTACGGTACAGCTGCCACAATTAAAAAATGGAGAGCAAGTACCACAGCCATCATCCTCACTGCTTTCATGTTCCGTGGTTAGATATGTTGTCTCTATTTGATCTTCTGGACAATTATCAAATACACAACAAGGTATTGTTGATAAGGCTAAAATATAAAAAGCAAATATGGTGGTTAATAATTTCAAGATTACAAAGTTAGCTATCCTTATAAAATATCAATACTATTTTAATGTAGTGGTGTTGCAAAAAGTTATGTGCTGAGTAAAATATTAGCCAAACCAAAAAAGCCAACCTGCTTTCGCAAATTGGCTTTTAAAGCTATGTTAAAAACTGCGTTTAATTAAGCAATCTCAACCTCAGCACCAGCTTCAGTTAATTTTGTTTTAATTTCTTCTGCAGTTGCTTTATCAACACCTTCTTTAACTGGTTTTGGAGCACCATCCACTAAATCTTTAGCTTCTTTAAGTCCTAAACCTGTTAATTCTTTAACGATTTTTACAATCGCTAATTTGTTAGCCCCTGCCGATTTCAATATTACATTGAACGAGGTTTTTTCTTCTGTTGCTGCAGCACCATCGCCACCGCCTGCACTTACTACAACTGCTGCTGCAGCTGGTTCAATACCGTACTCAGATTTTAAAAATTCTGCTAACTCTTGTACTTGTTTTACTGTTAAGCCTACTAGGCTTTCAGCTAATGCTTTAATTTCTGCCATGTTGTTTAAATTTTTTCCGCCTTCATTGTTTTTGACTCCGGCGGATATGTTATTAAAAAAAATTACCTTTTTACTACGTTAACCTATTAATTGGTTTATCCGTTAATATGTTTAAGCGGATTTACCGATTAACGGTATTTTATTCTGCCGCTGGAGCTTCTGCTGTTGGTTCTGCTGCCGCAGGAGTTTCTGCTACTGGTGCAGCTACTTCAACTGCTGGCGATTCTGCAACAACTTCTACTACTGGTGGTGTTTCAACTACTTCTGATGCTGCATTTGCGGCATCTTTATTTTGCAATGCACCTAATACACGTTGTATTGGAGCTTGTAATAAACCAATTACTTCACCAATAAGCTCATTTTTAGTCTTAATTTGAGTAAGATTTTTCAATTGATTATCTCCTACAAAAACATCACCATTAATGAATGCTGCCTTAAGCTCTGGCTTTTCGCCTTTGCTTTCTTTTCTAAACCCTGCTAATATTAAAGCTGGCTCTTTAGGGTTTTCGCTAAATAATAAAGCGGTTACTTTATGTAAGCTATCATATACACCTGCATATTTTTCGCTATCAATACTTTCTAACGCTTTTTTAATTAATGTGTTTTTAGCTACTTTCATTTCTACTTGCTTATCAAAGCAAACTTTACGAAGTTTAGTAACCTGTGCTACTGATAAACTTTCTGTATCGGTAATATAGAAATTATTGTATTGAGAGAATTTGCCTTTAAGCAATTCTATCACTTCTTGTTTTTCTTGTTTAGTCATAACAAATATTTTTTTACCTACCCCTCTCGGTTGGAGAGGACGAGTTAGGTTTTTTAGTTTTGAACAGATTTTGTGTCGATTACAATACCAGGACTCATTGTGCTAGCCATGCTTAAGCCACGTAAATAAGCGCCTTTAGAAGTTGATGGTTTTAACTTCATAATGGCGTTAATTAATTCTTGACTATTTTCTGCAATTTTTTCTGATGTAAAACTTACTCTTCCGATAGAAGCATGTATAATTCCTACTTTATCTACCTTAAAGGCAATTTTACCACCTTTTAAATCTTTAACAGCACCTGCTACATCATTAGTAACTGTACCTGTTTTAGGGTTTGGCATTAAGTTACGAGGACCTAATATTTTACCTAACTTACCCATTTTAGGCATTACAGATGGTGTTGCTACAATTACATCAATATCTGTCCATCCACCTTCAATTTTTGCAATAAATTCATCTAAACCTGCAAAATCGGCGCCTGCTTCTTTTGCTTCAGCTTCTTTATCGGGTGTACACAATACCAATACTTTTTTTGTTTTACCTGTACCGTGTGGTAGGGATACTGTACCTCTAACTGCTTGATCTGCTTTTTTAGGATCTACTCCTAATTTAATATGCAAATCAACAGAGCTATCAAATTTTGTACAGTTAATTTCTTTTACAAGGTTGCTTGCTTCTTTAAGGGAATATGCTTTATTAGCATCAACCTTTGTATTAGCAACTTTTCTTTTTTTAGTAATCATTGTTGTTTTTTATTAAGATTGATGAATAATTAATTTTCCCAAGGAGCTTTACCGTCAACAGTTATACCCATACTACGAGCTGTACCTGCAACCATACTCATTGCACTATTTAATGAAAAGGCGTTTAAATCAGCCATTTTATCTTTTGCAATTTCTTCTACTTGTGCCCATGTAACTTTGCCTACCTTATCGCGGTTAGGTTCTTTACTTCCACTTGTAAGTTTAGCTGCCTCTAGTAATTGTACTGGAGCTGGCGCGGTTTTTAAAATAAAATCGAATGATTTGTCGGCGTATACCGTAATTAAAACGGGTACTACTTTGCCTTGTTTGTCTTGCGTTCTAGCATTAAACTGCTTACAAAACTCCATGATGTTAATACCCTTAGAACCTAAAGCAGGCCCAATTGGTGGAGCTGGGTTGGCTTGCCCTCCTTTACATTGGAGTTTTACATAGCCAGTGATTTCTTTAGCCATTATTTTTTATTTTTTGGTGATAACGTTCCCTAGTTGTAAGGAAACTTCCAATTAAATAACACTTGATTTACCGCTTTTGCCAAAGCTATGGCGGTTAAAAAGAACTATTTTGGGCGGCAAAGGTAAGTGAATATTTTAAAACTATGTAATTGAATAATGAATAATTTTACTAATTTATATAAGTCACTTGTTTTTAGCTATTTATGCCAGCACAATGCCTGCATCTTGGTTCATAAATATCTTTTTCGCCTAAAAGTACTTGTGGCCCTTCGGCTTTTTTTCTGTAGCTAATATTGGCAATATTGCCACATTGCATACATATAGCATGAAGTTTTGTGATGTAATCAGCTTTTGCCAATAAATTAGGCATTTGTCCAAAGGGGTTACCTAAATAATCCATATCTAACCCAGCAACAATTACTCGTATCCCTTTCATAGCCAATTGTTCACACACATTTCCAATGTCGGCATCAAAAAATTGAGCTTCATCAATACCTACAACATCTACTCCTTCGGCTAATATTAGAATAGATTGAGAACTATCTACTGGGGTTGATAATATAGCATTGGTGTCGTGGCTTACAATTTTTGTTTCGTCGTAACGAACGTCTAGACTAGGTTTAAATATTTCTACTTTTAAATTAGCAATTTTTACTCTTTTTAGTCTACGAATTAATTCTTCGGTTTTTCCACTAAACATACTTCCACAAATAACTTCTATCCACCCCCTGCGTTCGCCTTTTAAGTTAGGTTCTATAAACATTTATGTTATTATTTTAAATTGAGTTTGTAACTTACGTAATAATTTAACTTCCTTACTATTAAGGACATCAAAAATATACTTTATCATGGAAAGAGTGGAGACACTCCTAAAAAAAATAAATGATTTATTTGCCGAAGGTGCTTCGGCAGAGCAACTTTTATTGGCTACACAAATGTTACAGGCAGAGCTGCACCATTTACAAAACCTAACTAATACAAGTAGTTTTGGAAATATTAGCATATCCATCTTACCTAATAATAACGATTTTACAGTAAAAAAAGAAGAGTTGTTAGTAACCATAGAACCAGAAAAAACGATTGAAATTTTACAAGTAGATGAAGCAGAAATTGAGGCTGAACTAGAAGAAATAAAACGAAATGCAGAAACGTTTCAGCAAATAAGTGTTAAAAATAAACCACAACTTATTTTTGAAGAAGATACCGAAACAATTCAACCAACTTTTATTGAAACTAAAAAAGAAATAAACGAACAAATTACATCTACCCCATCAGTTAATGATAAATTAAAACAAGCTAAAATAGATTTAGGTGATACCTTAACTGAAGTTCCCATTAGAGAATTAAAAAAAGCAATAGGCATTAATGACCGATTTTTATTTATTAACGAGTTGTTTAGAGGAGATGAGGCAATGTACGAACGTAGTATAAAAACCATTAATGGTTTTAGCATTTTAGCAGAGGCAGAATATTGGATACAAAGAGAATTGAAAACTAAAATTGGCTGGAATGATAAATTAGAAGTGGTGCAACAATTTAATCAATTAATTAAAAGACGATTTTCGTAAATATAGTTTACAATTTTTTCTGTAGCCCCCTTATTTTCTTCTACATATTTTTGTGCTGAAGTGCCCATTTTTTCCCTTTCATTTTCATTTAAAAATAAATTATCTAACAACTTTTCCAGGTGTAACGCATCTATAATTGTTATTGCTGCGCCACATTCAATTAAATCAACAGCCTCTATATATTTTTGATAAACTGGGCCAAATAAAACTGGTTTTCCATATACTGCTGGCTCTAATACATTGTGCACACCATCGCTTCCAAATCCTCCACCAACGTATGTTACATCGGCATAGTAATACAACCTACTAAGTATTCCTATTGTATCAATAATAAGACAATTGGAGGGTGAATGTTGAATATTGGCAGTTGAAAGTTGTGAGTACAAAATTGAATGTTGAAATTCTTTCTGTACATCTTTTATATTTTGTTCATCTACCTCATGTGGTACAATAATAAATTTTATGTGAGGATGTGTTTTTACATAATGTATTAACTTCTCTTCATCTTCTCCCCAAGTGCTACCAGCAATAAAAACTTTACTATCTCCACAAAATTTTTCAATTAAAGGTAACGAGGTAAAGTTGTCGGCAACTGCACAAACTCTGTCAAAACGAGTATCTCCATTTACTACTAACTTATTGTTTAGTTGAAAGGAGGATAATAACTCTTTCCCTTCCTCATTTTGCAAAAATAAAAATGAAAAGCAGTGCAACATTTGCTGCCAAAAACTTCCATACCACTTAAAAAAAGGTTGGTTATCTCTAAATGTTCCTGATACTAAAATAGTTGGAATTTTTCTATTCTTTAACGCTTGTAAATAATAATACCAAAACTCATATTTTATCCAAAGTACTACAGTAGGTTGTAAAGCATCTAAAAATTGTTGAGCGTTTTTTTTTCCATCCATAGGTAAATAAAAAATGGCATCTGCTTCTTTATAGTTTTTACAAGCTTCGTAACCACTAGGCGAAAAAAAAGTTAAAACAATCGTCAGGTTTTTATTTTCAGCTTTTAGTTTTTCGATAATTGGTCTTCCTTGTTCAAACTCGCCAACACTTGCGCAATGCATCCAAATAATTGGTGAGTGGTTAATTTTTTCCATCGTACTTCGTACATTGTACATTAACCTTCTTCTCCCCAGCACCCATTTTTTTGCTTTACCATTCCATAACGAAG
>Ga0209443_1001447_pt1 | contig 14962 bp, 16 predicted proteins | sample LauGreBMM110DCMD_2_FD_187571 | JGI IMG/M metagenome (GOLD analysis project Ga0209443, IMG submission 187571) | Freshwater lake microbial communities from Lake Michigan, USA - Su13.BD.MM110.DCMD (SPAdes) (version 2) | ecosystem: Environmental > Aquatic > Freshwater > Lake | place: Lake Michigan... | reverse complement strand
AATAGTAATTTACAAAAATTTGTAAACACCATTATAAAATTGCATTTAATATGTAAAAGTAATTTACAAAAATTTGTAAACACCATTATAAAATTGCATTTATTGCTTACTACAGTTTGTAAATCAATAGAATGGAGTTTATAAAAAATAACCATAATAGGATAAATTTAGATTTTTCATACCCTAAAAGTTATACATTTTCATTTAAAAAATTTTCTAGAAATTCCAACATTTGATTTGAAGATAAATCAATATCGCCCACAAAAAAGCACTTCTTATGAAGTGCTTTTTTTATTTATATACTCTAAAAATCAACTATTGCAGGATTATACAGTTACAATCTTCTACGCTCTTTTTCTTTTTTAATCAAAGTAAGTTCTCTACTAGTTTGTCCAGCGACAGAAGTGTTTTCCTGTGCTCTTCTTATTAAGTAAGGCATCACATCACGAACGGGTCCAAATGGTAAGTATTTAGCAACGTTATACTTGTTTGCAGCTAAATTGAAACTTATGTTATCACTCATACCTAATAATTGTCCAAAAAAGATGCGCTTGTCGTCTTTGGGAATGCCTTTTTCTTCTAACAACTGTATTAATTTATATGAACTTTCCTCGTTGTGTGTGCCTGCAAAAATGGCCATTTGATCAAGATGATCAACCATATACAGAACCGATGCATCATAATTAACATCAGTAGCTTCTTTAGACACACAAATAGGAGATTTTAATCCTTTCTCTGCGGCTCTTGCATTTTCTTTTTCCATGTAAGCACCACGTACAAGCTTCATTCCAATATGAAAACCTTCTGTTTTTGCTTGTTCATGTAATTGTTTTAAATAAGCTAATCGATCCCAACGATACATTTGTAATGTATTAAAAACAATAGCTTTTTGTTGATTGTACTTTCTCATCATATCAGTAACTATAGTATCTGCCGCATCTTGCATCCAACTTTCTTCAGCGTCAATCAATAACATAACATCTTTTTCAAAAGCCGCTTTACAAGCAATATCGAAACGATTGATAACGCTGTTCCATTCATCTTGCTCTGGTTCAGATAAGGTAACCTTCGCTCCTACTTTAACATATAAATCAATTCGACCAAAACCAGTGGGTTTAAATACTGCAAACGGAATTGCTTCACGTTCTTTGGCAAATTCAATAGTTTTTAGTGTCATTGCTAAAGCAGCGTCAAATTGTGCCTCATCTTCCTTACCTTCTACCGAATAATCCAAAACAGATGAAACTCCTTTTGTATATAGTTTATCAACCACCTTTAAACAATCATCTTCAGTAACTCCACCACAAAAATGATCAAAAACAGTAGCACGAATCAACCCTTCTACCGGTAAATGAGCCTTTAACGCAAAATTAGTAACTGCTGTTCCTATTTGCACAAGTGGTTGACATCCAATCATATTGAATAAGAAATAAGCTCGTTTTAACTCGGCATCACTTTTTAAAGAAAAAGCAACTTGAGTATTGTCAAATAATTTGTTCATGATATTTTTGATAAAAAGTGACACAAATATACATGAGTTTTTACGAATTTTAAATAAAATTTACCTTATTTTGCAATAAAATTCAAGCTTTCACATGCAAACAATTTCGGGTACTAATTATAATATTTATTTTGGAACAACTGGATATGATTCATTGGCTTCCATCCTACTTCCTAATGAGTATTCAAAACTATTTATTCTTGTCGATGAAAATACATCGCAGTATTGCTTGCCTCATTTTCTGAATAATTTAGCAACAGAAATCGAAATTGAAATCATAGAATTAGAAGCGGGTGAAATTCATAAAAATATAGCGACATGCACTGAGGTTTGGGGAGCATTGTCAGAATTAGGCGCCGATCGAAAAAGTATTATACTTAATTTAGGCGGTGGTGTAATTTCTGATTTAGGAGGTTTTGTAGCTTGTGCCTTTAAAAGAGGAATCGATTTTATCAATATTCCAACAACATTACTGGCTATGGTAGACGCTTCAATTGGCGGAAAAAATGGTGTAGATTTAGATCATTTAAAGAATCAAATAGGCATCATTCGCGAACCAAAAGCTGTTGTAATTGATACTCATTTTTTAGAAACACTACCTCAGAACGAAATGCGTTCAGGATTAGCTGAAATGCTGAAACACGGATTAATATTTGACAAACCTTATTGGAACAAATTTAAAAACTTAAAAGATTTAAATACAAATCATTTAGAAGTTTTAATTCATCAATCAATTCAAATTAAAAACGAAATTGTATCGATAGATTTGAGAGAAGAAAATATTCGGAAATCATTAAATTTTGGACATACTCTTGGTCATGCAATTGAAAGTTATTTTTTAGAAGAAAATTCGCAAATCACTCTCCTTCACGGTGAAGCAATTGCTGTTGGAATGATTTTAGAAAGCTATCTTTCTAAAGAGATGGGATTACTGAAAAATGATGAATATCAAGAAGTTAAATACATTATCAGTGATTTTTTTGAACCTATATTTTTTACTCCTGATGCCATTGAAAAAATCATTGAACTGCTAAATTATGACAAGAAAAATGAGTTTGGAAAAGTGCAATTTGTGCTTCTGGACGGAATTGGCAAATCAGTTATCAATCAAATAATAGATAAATCATTGATTTACAAGGCTTTTGAGGATTATTACCAATAAGTTAATTTTTTGAGCAACTTTACTTGTTAAGCTATTTTATTTTTTAACTTTGCCCGAATGAAAGAAAATAAAAACAACACCTATCGCAAGAGATTTCTCAATAATAGAATGACTTATCGTTCTGTCATTGATTCTTTAGTTTGTCTTATTTTTTCATTTCTTTCTATAGGTTTATTTCAATCATCAAAAAAACTAAGCGAAAAACTCCCTATACGTTTTGCAAATATTAGAGTTTGAAAATTATGTCACATCTGCATTTAGTTACTTCATAATTATTTTAAATCCAAAATTTCAAAATGAACACAAAATATTACGACTTAATCAATCAAACTTTTTATTTTCCACAAGAAGAGTTTACCTTAAATAAAGATAATTTACAGTTTCATGGTATCGACTTAATGAAGTTAGTAGAGCAGTATGGAACGCCTTTGAAGTTTACATACTTACCTAAAATCTCTCAAAACATCAATAGGGCAAAAATGTGGTTTAGAAATGCCATGGAAAAGCATGACTATGATGCAAAATATTTTTATTGTTATTGTACAAAAAGTTCGCATTTTGAATTTATTTTAAATGAAGCTTTAAAAAATAATATTCATATTGAAACTTCGTCTGCTTTCGATATCAATATTGTTGAAAATTTGATGGAGCAAGGTAAAATAAACAAGAACACTTATATTATTTGCAACGGTTTTAAACGAGATCAATATATAACCAATATTGCTCGATTAATTAATAATGGTCATAAGAACACGATTCCAGTTATTGATAATTTTGAAGAATTAGATTTATTACAAGAACAAATTGATGGTAAATTTAAAATTGGAATTAGAATTGCTGCAGAAGAAGAGCCTAAGTTTGAGTTTTATACATCACGTTTAGGTATCGGATACAAAGATATTTTACCATTTTATAGAAAGCAAATTGCGGATACCAAAAAAGTGGAATTAAAAATACTTCACTTTTTTATCAATGCAGGAATTCGAGATACAGCTTACTATTGGAATGAATTATTAAAATGTATGAAAGTGTACATTGCCTTGAAAAAAGAATGTCCTTCGTTAGATAGTTTAAATATTGGTGGTGGTTTTCCTATTAAAAATTCGTTGGCTTTTGATTATGATTACCAATATATGGTCGATGAAATTTTAAACCAAATCAAAATTGCTTGTGATGATGCTGAAGTTGATGTGCCGCACATTTTTACTGAATTTGGGTCATTTACTGTTGGTGAAGCCGGTGGCGCATTATATCAAGTCTTGTATCAAAAGAAACAAAATGATAGAGAAAATTGGAACATGATTGATTCTTCGTTCATAACCACTTTACCTGACACATGGGCAATCAACAAACGTTTTGTAATGATGGCAGTAAACCGATGGAATGATATGTATGAGCGGGTTTTATTAGGCGGTTTAACCTGTGATGGTGATGATTATTATAATTCAGAACAACACATGAATGCTGTTTATTTACCCAAGTACAATAAAGAAAAACCTTTATATATTGGGTTCTTTAATACAGGAGCCTATCAAGAAACCATTGGAGGTTTTGGTGGATTAAGTCATTGTATTTTACCCCAACCAAAACACATCTTAATTGACAAAGATAAAAACGGAATTATTGCTACAGAAGTATTTTCTGAACAACAAAAAGCTGAAGAAGTATTAGAAATTTTAGGATATAATAAAAAGAAAGAAAAATTAAAAAAGATATAATGAGTAAAGGACCAGTTAGTCAGTTTATTGAAAAGCATTACCTACATTTTAATTCTGCAGCGTTAGTTGATGCTGCAAAAGGATATGAAGAACATTTATTAGACAATGGAAAAATGATGATTACTTTAGCAGGTGCAATGAGTACTGCTGAATTAGGAAAGTCGTTAGCCGAAATGATTCGTCAAGACAAAGTGCATATTATTTCTTGTACTGGAGCCAATCTAGAGGAAGATATTATGAATCTAGTAGCGCATAATTCGTATAAAAGAGTTCCAAATTACAGAGATTTATCTCCACAAGAAGAATGGGATTTATTGGAGAATCATTACAACAGAGTTACAGATACTTGTATTCCGGAAGAAGAAGCTTTTAGAAGACTACAATCGCATTTATTTGATATTTGGAATAATGCCGATTCTAAAGGAGAACGTTATTTTCCACATGAATTTATGTACCAAATGATCAATTCGGGTGTGTTAAAACAATATTATGAAATTGACCCGTCCGACTCATGGATGGTAGCTGCAGCTGAAAAAAACTTACCAATTGTAGTTCCTGGATGGGAAGACAGTACCATGGGAAATATTTTTTCATCTTATTGTATCAAAGGGGAATTCAAACCAACAACAATGAAAAGCGGAATCGAATACATGATGTGGTTGGCAGATTGGTATCCAAAAAATTGTGATGGTAAAGGAATTGGTTTTTTTCAAATTGGTGGAGGAATTGCGGGTGACTTTCCAATTTGTGTTGTACCAATGTTATACCAAGATATGGAAATGCACGATGTGCCGTTTTGGAGTTATTTCTGCCAAATTTCAGATTCAACAACGAGTTATGGTTCCTACTCTGGAGCAGTTCCAAACGAAAAAATAACTTGGGGAAAATTAGATATTCATACCCCAAAATACATTGTAGAGTCTGACGCTACGATAGTTGCACCATTGATGTTTGCTTATATTTTAGGATGGTAAAAAAAAAAAAAAAAAAAATAGTTCAAATTACTTGAAAATATAATTTAAGGATATTACATTTGACGAAATTACAAGATTAAAAACTACCCGATGAAAAGAGTTATTGTTGATTACACAAAATTAACAAATGAAATCTTAACCCTACTAGTTGAGAAATTTCCTGATGGCTATGATGATTCAGACATCATCCGTTTTAAAAATGCCAAAAATGAAACTGTTGAAGCAGTAGAAGTTCGTACAACTGATACTATATTTTTAGTAAAAGTAAGTACTAAGTTATCGGATAGAATAGAGAATTATGATGAAGATGACATCATTACAGAAGAAGTAGTTGTTGATAAAATTGAAGGTCTAAAAGAATTAGATATTGAAGATGATGAAGATGAATCAGACGAAGAACAATTAACTAATGATTCAGAAGATCCAGAAGATATAGAAGACGAAGATTAAATTAAAAAGGGAATTCAATTATGAATTCCCTTTTTAATTTATAAATAGCGCTCTATTATAACTTGCTTATGATGAAGTTCGTGCCCTAAAATACAATATCCAATACCTCTTACAGAAACACTTGCGCCTGAAGCGGTTCCAATTTTTAATAAATCAGTTGTTGAAAAATTTTCAAATAAACTTAAAGTAGCTTCTCTAACAGTAACATATTCTTTTAACAAGCTCTCAAAATCACGTTCATTAGCATTTGCTGAAACAACAAAGGCATTTTCATCAAAGCCAGGCAAAGCTGTTGTATCGTTTCTTGCAATTCGCAAAGCCCTGTATGCAAATATCCGCTCGGCATCAATTAAATGCAGAAGAAGATCTTTAATAGTCCATTTACCTTCTTCATAACTGTATTCTTGTTTAAATACAGGAATTGAATTAAAAAAATGAATCATTTCTTCTTTTTGATTGATCAATCCTTTTAAAATATTTTGTTCCGAAACTAATTTGATATAATTCATTTGATATGGAACATATTCGTTTGTGTGCAAAATATTCATCAGTATAAGATATTAAAAAAGCCTCAGGTGAGGCTTAATATTATAATTCTTTAAAAATGGTATGCATTAATCGTTTTTTGTCGTTAATACTTTCCTCTAAAGAAATCATTGTTTCTGTTCGATACACACCTTCAATATCATCAATCATGAAAATTACTTCTTTAGCATGTTTAGTATCTTTTGCTCTTATCTTACAAAAGATATTGAATTTTCCTGTAGTTACATGTGCAACAGTAACATAAGGAATTAGATTAATTCGTTCTAAAACAAATTTTGTTTGTGAAGTATTGTGTAAAAAAACTCCCACATAGGCTATAAAAGAATACCCTAATTTTTCATAATCTAATGTAAGTGAAGAACCCTGAATAATCCCAGCGTCTTCCATTTTCTTAACTCTAACATGAACCGTTCCTGCAGAAATTAATAATTTTTTAGCAATATCTGTAAAAGGAATTCTCGTGTTATCAATTAACATGTCTAAAATTTGATGATCAACTTCATCTAAACGAAACTTACTCATAAGTACTTATAATAAATGTTAAATAATTGACTTTTTATCAATATCGTTTCAAATTTATTAAATTATTTTTATCCCGTTATCAAAATAAGTTAAATTATCAATGTTAAAAGTTGCTTTTTCTCCTATTTCAGGATAATTTTTTCCATCTAATGAAAAAAGCATCGATTGACAATCATATTCAACGTGACCAAAATAATTTTCTAAATCAGAAATTTTAGTTATAATTACCACAAATTCTACTTTATCTGCAATTAATACTTCCTGATATTGAGCAGCAAATGTAATTATTTTTTCAACATTATTGTCATTAATTTTTACATTTCTATAGATAAAATCGAAAAAACATTTATTATTTTGAGGAATTCTCAAATAATTAGTCAAAACGTTATTAACTACAACGTTTTCGCTTTTACCCAAAAACGAAGACAACAAGGCAACAAAAACAAATTTTCTACTCTCTTCCCTATTGTAATCAGAATTAAAATGCCCGGCTTCAAATAAAATTGTTGGAGTTCCTTGAGTCGTAAAATAATCACCTGTACAATTCACGTTATAACTATCATCAAATCGTCCTATTTGATTAGGTAAATAGGGATTTAAAGCTTCAAACATAGTATTAATAACTTCTACCGCTTTTAATCTAGTAGAATTATAAGTACATGAATTCTCAAAAGCTGGAGCTAAAAACGAAATTGTTGCGGGTAAGTTATAATCTGAAGTACCGAAAATAGTGCGCTGATCATGCAAATTATAACAAAAATCGGGTTTAAATTCATTATAAATTCGCTTTAGCAATTGCATTTCAGGTTGAGTTTCAGCCACAGCATCTCTATTTAAATCAACTTCGTTAGCGTTTTCTCTTGTATAGGCTAATGCACCATCAGGATTTAGCATTGGTAAACACAATAAAGTATATTCACGCTTTATTTTATTTGCTAATTCCGAATCTGAATTTAAGAAATTTAAAAAATCAAAAAGCCCTTTAGTTGTTGTAGGTTCGTTACCATGCATTTGTGACCAAATTAAAACTTTTGTTTTCCCTGATCCAATTTTAACTTGATAAATACTATTTTTTTTTACAGATTGACCAATTTTAGTAATTTCAAATTCATTCTTTAAAGAATTAAAAAGAGGTTCAATCATACCTAAATGAATATACTTTCCTTTCAAATCTGAAACAAGATATTTGGTGGCTAATGCTAAAAAATCCATACTTATTTTTTGATTTACAAATGTAAACAAGTTTGTATTTACAAATGTAAACAATTAATCCTGACGTTTTATTTACTTTTGTAAACAAATAAACTACGTTTTTTTACTGTATTTGTTTACAAAAATATATTAATTAGTTATTTTAATTTAATTACTTGTAAATCATATTATTATACTTAATTTAATGAACTAAATATTTAATTAAAAACTAGTTAATTCAGTTGCTGCTATTGTATTTTAATAAATAATAATTTACATTTGTAACATATATTTATTTCTTTAAATAATTACAATGGTAAACATAGACGATTTCATTAAACGCTTGGAAATTATATTGGATTATTACAATTTATCGGCTTCAGCTTTTGCTGATAAAATCAATGTACAACGATCTAGTATATCTCACCTACTCTCTGGACGAAATAAACCTAGTCTAGATTTTATCATAAAAGTTATTGAAGTATTTCCTGAAGTAGATTTGTATTGGATTTTAAATGGTAAAGGAACTTTTCCAACATCTGAGAAAAATTTTAGCATTCAATCAACTAAACAAGAAGTAACATCTGACGAAACAAATACCTCTGATTTATTTTCAACTGATCATACCAATAGTAAGCAACCTTTTATAAACAACGAAATAGAAAAGAAATCGATTAGTTTATCAAATAGTGAAGTAAAAACAATAGAACGAATCGTTATTTTTTACACCGATGGAAGTTTTAAAAATTATCAATCTTAATTTTATTGATTATTTTTAGGAACATAGCTTAACTCCGGATTTTTTCCTACAACACCAATAAAATAGCCCTCCAAATATGGAATATCAACTTCTATATTTCCAGTTGGATAATAGGGTTCGTTATAAACAACTTGTTTCCTACCATAATCAAAAGCTACTTGAACAATAGGTACGTTAGCTTTTAAAGCAATATAATAAAAGCCTGTTTTCCATTCGGTTACTTTTTTTCTAGTGCCTTCTGGAGCAATAGCTAATCTAAAAACTTCATTTTTTAAAAATACTGCAGCGATAGAATCTACTTTATTTTCATTTTTTTTGCGATTTAAAGGCCTACCTCCTGTCCATGTGAAAAAATAATTAAACGGAAAAACAAACAACTCTTTTTTGGCAACATAATTAATTTCGATGTTAAGAATCCCTCGAGTAAAAATTCCTAAGAAAAAATCCCACCAACTCGTATGAGGAACTGCAATAAGTACACATTTCTTTATGTCTGGAGTTATCGTACCAATAACTTTCCATCCAAAAAGTGTGCAGAAAATAAATTTATACAGTTTTTGTTTCATGAGTGGCTAATTTATGACAAAAATAAAATTATATTTACGATTACAAACAAAATCTAAATGATTAAACGTTTATTAAGTTATTTTTTACCCATCAAAGTATATGAAACTCCTTCAAAAACAAGTAAAAATCTTGAAGTTACTTGGAATAATGGTTATTTAGTATTGGATTCGAAAAATACTAATTACTCATTTGGCAGTTTACAACGTGCATTAAAAAAAGGGTTGAAATATATTGGTTATGAAAGAATTAGAAATTTTGAATCAATTTTAGTTCTTGGAGTTGCTGGAGGAAGTGTAATAGAAACATTAAAAAAAGAAGTGAAATTTGATGGGAAAATCACAGGTGTTGAAATTGATGCTACTGTAGTAGATATCGCAAATAAATACTTTGGCTTAAGCAAATATGATAATCTAGAAATTGTTATTGATGATGCTTTTGAATTTGTTTTAAAAACCAAAGATACTTATGACTTGATTATAATTGATTTATTTCAAGATACCATTATGCCCAACTTTTTATTTGAAGATTATTTTATAAATAGAATTAATTTTTTACTGAATGTAAATGGCTTTATACTTTTTAATACAATGGCTTTAAAATTTAAAGATAGAAGAAGAAACGCTATTTATAAAAGTAAGTTTGACAGCAATTATTCTGTTAGATTATATCCAAAAATTGAAGAACACAACGAATTATTTACTATTAAAAAATTACAATAATTTTCGTGCTTTTTCAAGATCTTCTTCAGTATCAATACCAATACTGCCGTGAGTTGTTTCTACCATCTTAATACGTTTTCCGTATTCTAAATAGCGAAGTTGTTCTAGTTTTTCTGAGGCTTCTAACGACAACATTGGTAAATTATAAAAATCTAAAAGTGCTTGCTTTCTAAAAGCATAAATTCCGATGTGTTTCATGTAACGAACACCAGCGTTTTCATCTCGCGGAAACGGAATAACCGAACGTGAAAAATAGAGCGCAAAACCATTTTGGTCAGTAATGACTTTTACGTTATTAGGATTGTTTATTTCTTCTTTATCTGTAATTTGAAACATTAGTGAACCCAAATCAACTTTCTTTTCAGAATCGTTTTTAAAAATAGTAATTAAATCTTCTAAAGGTTCTTTATTAATAAACGGTTCATCACCTTGAACATTGATTACAAGATCCACTTCCATATTTTCAATTGCTTCTGCAATTCGATCACTCCCACTTTCATGCTCTTTAATCGACATGATTGCTTTGCCTCCATTTGAAATAATTTCGTTGTAAATTAAATCCGAATCGGTAACCACAAAAACATCGTCAAATAAATTTGTACTTACCGCCGCTTCATAGGTTCTGCGAATAACGGTTTTACCTCCTAGATCTTGCATTAACTTTGCAGGAAATCTTGTGGAAGCATAGCGAGCGGGAATTACAGCTATTATTTTCATATTGGTTTTATTTTTACAAAAGTATTAATTTTTAAAATATTCGTCTTTAAATCCGATTAAATATAACTTTTCTTCGGCTCGAGTAATTGCAGTATAGAGCCATCTTACATAATCTACATCAATACCATCGGGTAAATAAGGTTGTTCTACAAAAACTGTTTTCCATTGGCCACCTTGTGATTTATGACAGGTAATTGCGTATGAAAATTTAACCTGTAAAGCATTAAAGTATTCGTTTTCCTTTACTTTTTGAAGTTTTTTATACTGTTGTCTTTCGTCTTCATAATCTAACAATACTTCTTGATACAATTGATTAGATTGCTCATAAGTCAAAGAAGGTGCTTCACTCATAATTGTATCTAACATCAAAATTGTGTCAAATGGCGCTTGATTAGGATAATCAACCATTCTTATTTTAACAGTGGCGAATTTGAAGCCGTAAAGTTCTTGAATTTTCCTGATTTCCAATATTTCAATGATGTCGCCATTAGCAATAAATCCGGCCTCAGATTCTTCTTTCAACCAAAAATAATTATTTTTTACCACCATTAAATAATCTCCAGTTGAAAGTTCGTTTTCTTTAGATAAGATGGATGTGCGTATTTGCTGATTATATTGATTGGCTCTTTTATTTGAACGCACGATAAAAACGGTATCTTCTAATCCGTAATTATCATAGGCTCCCTGAATAGCATCTTGAATGTCATATCCGTCTTGCAATCGAACAATATCTTTAAAACCATTTAAGTTGAATTGAAAGGTATCAATAAAATGAGAATCTAATAAATCACGCAATTGCGTTGCGTTGTATAATATTCCTGAAGTTTCGGCTTGTCGCATGACTTCATCCAGTTCAATATGCTGCACATTCTTTTGATAATGCAAGGAAAGTGTGTTGATATCTAACGCAGGACTAATTGTCATGTTAACCGGTGGCAACTGAGCGGTATCTCCAACAAGTAATAGTTTGCAGTTTTTACCAGCTTCCACATAAAAAAACAAATCATCTAAAAGCGAACCATTTTCATATAATTTAGAATCTTGCGAAGTGTCGGATATCATTGAAGACTCATCTACAATAAAAATAGTATCCTTAAATTTATTTTGCTGAAGCGTAAAACTAACTCCTCCTGTTTTAGACTTTTTAGGAAAATAAATACGCTTGTGTATCGTATAAGCGGGTTTTCCAGAATAATTACTAATAACTTTTGCCGCTCGACCTGTTGGCGCCAACAAAACACATTTCATATTTATAGCCTCCAAATGATTAATTACCGTCGATATAATAGTCGTTTTTCCAGTACCTGCATATCCTTTCAATACAAAAATTTCATCATTAGAAGTATTCAATAAAAAAACAGCTATTTTTTGAAAAAAAAGATTTTGTTTTTCAGTAGGCTGAAACAAAAAATTTTGATGCAGTAACTTATAAAACAACGATGAAGTAATCATTTAGAGAAAGGGCTTTAATTAATTATCAAATATAGTGTTGATTTTTGAAAGAAAAGAGATTTGATTGGAAAAAAATTGTAGCTTTGCCAATAGTATTAACCCCTATTGTTTATAAATAAGGTTAGGAAAATATGGTAGTTTCATCTGGTGACATCACTCAAAAAACGTATAAAAAATTAGTTCTTCAAGTTTCTTTGAATGAATTATCTTTTTGTGTTATAGATTTAATTACGCATAAAGTGATTCATACACAAGAAATACTTTTTGAAAAAAACAAAGTAATTGAAGAACAATTATGGCGTGCATTTGTAGATTTTTCAATCCTTACAAATTCTTATGATGAAGTAGTTCTTTTACACAATAATAATTTGAATGCATTTGTTCCAACATCGCTTTTTGATCCCTCATTTTTAGCAAGTTATTTACAATACAACACCAAAGTTTTTGAAACCGATTTCTTTGCTTTTGATGCTATTGCTCCGTTTGACATTAATAACGTTTATGTACCTTTTATGAACATAAACAATTTTTTATTAGACCAATTTGAAAGTTTTGATTATAAAAATAGTAACTCTATTTTGGTAAGGAAATGCATGGAGTTTTCAAAAAACAAAGAAGAAAAACAAGTTTTTGTTCACATTCAAAAAGAAAATTTTGAGATTATTGTTGTAAAAAATCAAGAATTACTTTTATTCAACTCTTTTCAGTATGCAACACCTGAAGACTTTATTTATTTCTTAATTTTCACCTGCGAACAGTTACAACTAAATCCGGAAACCATTAGCGTTCAACTCATGGGTAATTGTACTGAAGGAGATAAATTATTCAAAATGGCTTATAAATACATTAGAAATTGTTCATTATATAATGCCGCACATCTTTCTGCAGGATTTGATGTTTCAGAAACTGAAATTCGAAAACACTTTATATTATATCATTCATGAGAATTATTTCGGGAAAACACAAAGGTCGTCGACTAGTTGCACCAAAAAACTTACCTGTTCGACCTACAACCGATATGTGTAAAGAATCCTTATTCAATATTTTAAATAACTATTTCAACTTTAACGGCTTAAAAGTTTTGGATTTATTTGCCGGAACCGGTAACATAAGCTACGAATTTGCGTCTCGTGGTGCTGGACCAATAACCAGTGTTGATGCTGATTTGGGATGCATCAATTTTATAAAAAAAACCACTGCTGATTTAGATTTAGATATTTCAACTATAAAGAGTGATGTTTTTTCTTTTCTAGAAAGAAACAAATCTAGTTACGATATAATTTTTGCAGATCCACCTTATGATTTGTCTCAGGAAAATTTTGAAAAAATCATTCAATTGATTTTTGATAACGAACTTTTAGATGAAGATGGAATGCTGATTGTTGAACATTCAAAACATACTAAATTAGAACACATGACTAATTTTTCGTTCTTAAAAAATTATGGCGGTTCTGTTTTTTCCTTTTATGAATTTGAAAGCGACGAAGAAGAGGAATTTGATGAAGAAGAGGACGAAGGTTAATCTCCGAAAAAATAAAAAAAGCAGACCTGTAAGCCGGATTCTGTCTCCAATAAATTGAAGCCTTATCATTTATCTAGATCATGAATTACTACATGACTCAAGCTGCCTACCCTTCAACATCGGACGAGTCGCCCTTATTCTGATTACTCAGAAACTGCTGATATACTTGACATTTCACCGCATAGAGTTTACCTGGTTTCACTACAGCATTATCTGTACATACTTTCTGTTGCACTGGTCCTCACCTTTCGATGGACGGGTGTTACCCGCTATGCTACTCTTTGGTGTCCGGACTTTCCTCTCCCAATAAATCGAGAACGATAAGGCGGTCTGCGTTGCAAATTTAGAATTTAGAATTTAGAATACAGAACTTAATGGAATTTATTTTTGTAGTAAAGAATTCTATTGTGAATAACTTGTACACAACTTCTAGTTATTTTGGAATTTGTAACTTGTTTTTTGGCAACACGCTGCTTATATTTGTAATTCAATTAGCAGTATGGAACAATTCATCGTATCAGCCCGAAAATACCGTCCGCAAACATTTAAAGATGTTGTAGGGCAACAGGCTATTACGAATACGTTGTTGAATGCTATTGAAACCAATCACCTGGCTCAAGCTTTATTGTTTACAGGTCCGAGGGGTGTTGGAAAAACGACTTGTGCACGCATATTAGCCCGAAAAATAAATCAAGAAGGTTATGATGATCCGTATGAAGATTTTTCGTTTAATGTATTTGAATTAGACGCTGCTTCAAACAATGGTGTAGATGATATTAGAAGTATTATAGACCAAGTAAGAATACCTCCACAAACGGGAAAATATAAAGTATATATTATTGACGAGGTGCACATGCTTTCGCCATCTGCTTTTAATGCTTTTTTGAAAACATTAGAAGAGCCACCAAAACATGCCATTTTTATTTTAGCTACTACCGAGAAACATAAAATTATTCCAACGATTTTATCGCGTTGTCAAATATTTGATTTCAAACGTATTACAGTTAAAGATGCGAAAGAACATTTAGCAGAAATTGCCAAAGAACAAGGTGTTGAATATGAAGACGATGCTTTACATATTATTGCCCAAAAAGCAGATGGTGCGATGCGTGATGCGCTTTCTATTTTTGATAGAGTCGTTTCATATTGCGGTAAAAACCT
>Ga0209443_1001446_pt1 | contig 14975 bp, 9 predicted proteins | sample LauGreBMM110DCMD_2_FD_187571 | JGI IMG/M metagenome (GOLD analysis project Ga0209443, IMG submission 187571) | Freshwater lake microbial communities from Lake Michigan, USA - Su13.BD.MM110.DCMD (SPAdes) (version 2) | ecosystem: Environmental > Aquatic > Freshwater > Lake | place: Lake Michigan... | reverse complement strand
TTTTTTAAACTTTATAATGGCAGCATCATCTTTATCTGTATTATAAAAAATTAAACCTTGCTTTAAAATTGATTTTGCTATATATGCGCTATTTTTATGAGTAGTAATTAAAACATCAAATGCAGCGATGGCTTTGTCATTTTGTTCTTCAACTGTATACGTGTTGGCTAATTCGTATAAAGCATCATCCATAAATTGAGATGTTTTATAGGTGATTACAAACTTGTTTAAATCCTCAATTTTCTTATCGTTTTTGTTTACAAATCCATAGCTCATACCTTTTTGAAATGCAGCATAATCCGAATCTACACTTTTTAGCTCAATAGCTTTGTTATAAGCTTCGATGGCTGGCCAATATTTTGAGGAAATATAATTGCAATCTGCCATTCTTAAATACGCATCCGTTAATCGGACTTTATCATCTTTGCTTAATGAAATAAAGGCATTAAATTGTGGAATGGCATTTTCGTATTCTTTAATTTTAAAATAAGCATAGGCCAAATTATAATCAGCCGTTTTGCTTTCAGGAGTTTCAGAAGCTATCGCAGAATTTAAAAATTGTTTGTAAGTTAAAACGGCTTCTGAAAATTGGTCTAAACTATATTCGCATTCTGCTTTCCAAAAAGTAGCACGAGCAAAAATTTTCGCGTCTTTGTTTTCAGTTAATGATTTTTTAAATAAGATGTAAGCTTCTTGATACTTGCCATCTGTATAAACTTCCAAACCTCTGTAAAATGTAACTTTTTGATAAGGCAATTTATTTTCAGGCGTTTTATTTTTTTCTAATAAAATTAATGCTTCTGTGTAATTTTTAGAAGTAATAAATGAATTTATCAATAAACTTTTCAATTCTGGATTGTTTGGATTCGTTGGATATTTATCCATAAACGATTTTAAAATTTCGGGTGTTGAAACGTAAGGATTTCCAATTTCATAACTCAGTTTTGTATAATTCAAAGCGGCATCTTCTTGAATTTTAGCATCAAATGTCATTTCCGAAGCAGTTTTAAAAGCATTTAACGCTTGTTGTTTTTTGTCGGTATTTAGATAACTTTCTGCTAAATGATAATAGGCGTTTTGTGCTAAAAAATCATTTCCATCAATAATCTTATTAAATTGCAAAATCGCACTTTCATAATTTTTTTGTTGGTAAAAAGCATATCCTAATTGGTAAAAATCGGTATGATTCCATTTGCCATTTTTTCCTTTATAGGCTTGCAAATAGGGTATTGCTTTATCGTATAATTTTAAATTAAAATAACTTTCTCCAATAATTTTAGACAGTTCACTTTTTTCAATTGCCGAAGATTTTTTCAATTGTGGTTCGCCTAAATCAATCGCTTTTTGAAAATTTCCCAATTTGAAATTCATGTCTGCTTGAAAGTACCCCATTTTTTCTTTGTACTTATCTTGATTTTCAACTTGACCGAATAATTCGTTGGCAACTTTATAATTATCGCCTTCGTATGCTAAATATCCTAAATAATATTTGGCCTGATTTCCATATTCTGTCGACTGCATTACTTTATTCAAATAATTGGCAGCATCTTTATTTTTTTTAATTGAAAAGTTCGCATAACCTCTATGAAAATTAGCTTTTTCCATATCCGAAACAGCTAATTCAGGTTCGTAAATATTTTCGTACCATTTTAAAGATTGGATATAATTTGCTTCGGCAAAATAATATTGTGCGACTTCAAAATAAGCCAAATTTCTTTTCGTACTTGTTGGGTGATTTTCTATAAATGATTCCATTAAAGCATCTGCATCTTGCTGATTGGTTTTTATAGCGCAATTGGCAATAAAATAATCACAATCTGAAATAATTTCTTCAGATTGAGTGGTGCTTTTTACACGTTCAAATAAAATTTGTGCCGCTTGAAACTGCATTTCTTTATACAACTGAATGGCTTTATGATATTCTGGATTTTGATTTAAATAAATAGCAGATTGCTGAGCTGTACTGCTTTGCGAAATAAAAAGTAATGCTAAAAAAAGCGTTTTGATACCGTTCATAATTGAATTCGTTTTAAGTCCCAAATATATCAAAAGGATATCATTATAAACGCAAAAATTATCTTAAATATTGCAATCGCAATAATTTAGTTGAATAATTTTGTTTAGCGATTAAATGTTTATATTTTTACAAAATAAATTAAAACATTATGAGTCAAACGATTTTATCCTTAAAAGACGTTTCTATATACCAAGAAAACAATTTAATAGTATCTGATATTAATTTAGAAGTTCAAAAAGGTGAATTTTTATATTTTATTGGAAAAACAGGTTCTGGAAAAAGTAGTTTAATGAAAGTGCTTTACGCCGATTTACTTTTAAAAGAGGGCGAAGGAACAATTGTAGATTATAATTTAAATACCTTAAAAGAAAAAGACATTCCGTTTTTAAGAAGAAAGATTGGAATTGTGTTTCAGGATTTTAAATTATTATCTGACAGAAGTATAAAAGAAAATTTATTGTTTGTTTTAAAAGCTACCGGCTGGAAAGACAAATCTGAAATGGACGCACAAATTCAGGAAGTTTTAGAAAAAGTTGGAATGGCTAATTTTGCTTCAAAAATGCCGCATCAATTATCTGGTGGAGAACAACAACGTGTTGCCATTGCAAGAGCCTTATTAAATGATCCCGAATTAATTTTAGCAGATGAACCTTCAGGAAATTTAGATCCTCAAACGAGTATTGAAATTATGGAAGTATTAAGAAATATTAATGCTAATGGAAAAACAGTAATAATTGCAACTCATGATTATGCGTTGCTTTTAAAATATCCATCAAAAACATTAAAATTTGAAGACGGAAAAGTATATGAAGTCGTTCAAAAAGCAGTGTAACAAATTTTTAAAAATAGATACTAATCCATAAACTAACTTAAATAAAAAGCTATGAATGAAGTTTTAAAAAGTAACGGTATAAAATATGGAACTATTTTAGGGATTATTGGTATACTCATGCATCTGATAATTTACTTAACTGGCGGATTAACCAAGGAAAATGCAATTACCGGAGGTGTAATTCAATTTGTATTTTGGTTGGGATATTTAGGAGTTAGAATTTTTCAATGTATAAAAACCAAAAAAGAGTTCAACAATTCTATCACATTTAAAGAGTTATTTACGACTTTGACTATAACTATTACCATTGGAATTTTTATTTCACAGTTATTTACATATTCCCTTAATAATTTTATTGATACTGATTACGGAGCAACAATGAATGAATTCATGAATAAACAACAAGTTATTGCGATGAAAGCGATGAAAAGTTTCACTGAAGTTTCAAGTCAAGATATTAAAGAAGTTGCAAGAACTGACAATTTTTCAATAATTAAAACCGGACAAGCATTTATTATGTCAATTTTAATTAGTTCAATTATGAATTTAATTTTAGCAGCCATTTTTAAATCAAAAACAAACCCATTAAACGAATAAATGAATATATCATTAGTAATTCCCTTATTAAACGAACAAGAATCGTTACCAGAATTATCAAAATGGATTGAGAAAGTTATGACAAGTCATAACTTTTCTTATGAAGTATTGTTTATAGATGATGGTAGCACGGACAGGTCTTGGCAAACTATTTTAGATTTACAAAAAACCAATTCCAACATCAAAGGAATTAAATTTTTGCGCAATTATGGTAAAAGTCAAGCGCTACATGCTGGTTTTGCAAAAGCTATAGGCGATGTAATTATTACTATGGATGCCGATTTACAAGATAGTCCAGATGAAATTCCAGAATTGTATGATTTAGTTCAAAATCAAGGATTTGATTTAATTTCTGGCTGGAAGAAAAAACGCTACGATTCTGTAGTTTTTAAAAATATTCCCTCAAAATTATTCAATTGGGCTGCAAGAAAAATTTCTGGAATGAAACTTAACGATTTCAATTGCGGTTTAAAAGCTTACAAAAATATAGTAATTAAAAATATCGAAGTTTCAGGGGAAATGCATCGTTACATTCCAGTTTTAGCCAAAAATGCTGGATTTTCAAAAATTGGTGAAAAAGTAGTGATTCATCAAGCTAGAAAATACGGTTCTTCAAAATTTGGTATTGATAGATTTGTCAACGGATTTTTAGATTTAATTACCATTTGGTTCATTTCAAAATTCGGAAAACGTCCAATGCACTTTTTTGGATTATTAGGCAGTTTAATGTTTTTCATCGGATTTATTTTAGCTATATATTTAGGAATCGACAAGCTTTTTATTCACAAAACAGCACGTTTAATTACAAACAGACCTGAATTTTATATCGCTTTAACAACAATGATTATTGGAACACAATTATTCTTAGCGGGATTTTTAGGCGAAATTATTTTACGAACTAAAAGCAATGAAGAACGATATAAAATAGAAGATACATTATAGTTTTAAGGTCACAAATTGTGATTTTAGAAATTATGGTATCACAAAATGTGATACCAAAAATAATAAAATATTGAGGATGTAAATTGCGTCATCAAGATAAATAAATTGACCACAAAGTTTGTCACGCTGAAAGCGTCTCAATGAGGTTTATAAGAGATGCTTTCAGCATGACAAGATTGGGTATAAGAGAAAAATAAATTTAGACAATGCGAAAATATATTTTCATTCTTACTTTTTTATTATCAACGACCTTTTTTTTCGGACAAACTGAAGAAGAAATTAAGGCTATTAATAAAGTCGTTGAACTAATAAATAAGGACTCAACTTATACAAAAAAGGTTCTTGACAACGAAAAATGGTTGAAACATGATACAGATAATGGAGTGGAAGTTACAGCATATATTAAAAACGGTCAAGTAGTTAAAATTATTGAGTGGGTAGGATTTTCAAACTACATAAGCATTTATGAATACTATATTCAAAATAACTCCTTAATTTTTGTTTATGGACAGGAAAAGGCATTTAAATACGACAATAAAACTGATAGTTTTGATTACAATATTCAAACTATAGTGAGCGAAAAATTATTCTATTTTAGAAATAATAAATTAATAGAATCATCGTTTAGTGGACAATTTAAAAATCCTTACAGTGCCACAAATCATTATTATTACAACTTATTAGTTAGTTGTAAAAAATATTTGAAACTCTTTAAAAAATAATTATTATTAAAATAATGCACATAGAACAAAACATATTAGATCAAGTTAACGAATGGCTTACGCCTACTTTCGACCAAAACACAAAAACAGAAATTGAAGCATTACTGACTTCCAATCCAAAGGGTTTAGAAGATGCTTTTTACAAAAATTTGGAATTTGGCACAGGCGGAATGCGAGGCATTATGGGTGTTGGAACCAACCGTATTAACAAATACACGCTGGGAAAAAACACGCAAGGTTTGTCTAATTATTTGCGCAACTGTTTTCCAAATGAAGATTTAAAAGTAGCTATTGCCTACGATTGTAGAAAAAACAGCGATACATTGGCGAAAATAGTAGCGGATATTTTTTCAGCAAATAATATAAAAGTGTATTTATTTTCTGAATTACGACCTACTCCAGAATTATCATTTGCACTAAAACACTTAAATTGTCACGCTGGAATTGTATTAACAGCATCTCACAATCCACCAGAATACAACGGATACAAAGTCTATTGGCAAGATGGTGGACAAATTGTACCGCCACAAGATGGGGAAATTATCGCAGAAATAGAAGCATTGAAATATAGTGATATTCTGTTTTCAGCAAATGAAAGTTTAATTGAATATATTGATGAAGCTGTTGATGAAGCTTTTATTAATTCCACCATTGAAAACGCTAGTTTTAATACACCAAAATCAGCTAAAGAAAATTTAAATATTGTTTTTACACCATTACATGGAACTTCTGTGAAATCAATTCCGGCCGTTTTAGCAAAAGCGGGGTACACGAATGTAAATATCGTAAAAGCACAAGAAATTCCAGATGGAAATTTTCCGACTGTAAAATCGCCAAATCCTGAAGAACCAGAGGCATTAGCAATGGCAATTGCTTTAGCAGACGAAGTAAATGCAGATATCGTAATAGGTACGGATCCAGATTCGGACCGATTAGGTGTGGCTGTTAGAGATACGAATGGTAAAATGATGTTGTTAAATGGAAATCAAACCATGGTGGTTATGACGGCATTTTTACTAGAACAATGGAAACGTGCAGACAAAATTACAGGAACAGAATTTATTGGTTCTACAATTGTTTCGACTCCAATGATGCTTGAACTAGCAAGTGCTTACGGAATTGAATGTAAAGTAGGATTAACAGGTTTCAAATGGATTGCTAAATTTATTAAAGACTTTCCAAATCAAAAATTTATTGGCGGTGGCGAAGAAAGCTTCGGATATATGGTTGGTGATGCCGTAAGAGATAAAGATGCCGTTGCGGCAAGTTTATTGGTTTGCGAAATTGCCGCACAAGCCAAAGCTTCTGGAAGTAGTTTATTTAAAGAACTGATTAACTTATACTTAGATTTTGGTTTTTATAAAGAACATTTAATATCTTTAACAAAAAAAGGCAAAGAAGGTTTGGTAGAAATTAATCAAATGATGATAGATTTACGTGACAATCCAATGGCAACTATCAACGGACAACGCGTAGTTTGTATTGAAGATTACCAAAATACAACTGCTCGTGATTTAATAAATAATGATACGTTTAATTTAGACATTCCAAAATCGAATGTGTTGATATATTATTTAGAAGATGGTACTAAAATATGCGCTAGACCAAGTGGAACCGAACCAAAAATTAAGTTCTATTTTAGTGTCAACGCCATTTTAGAAAATGCATCCGATTTCGAAGAAGCCAATATATTTTTAGATACCAAAATTCAGAACATCATCACTGAAATGAAATTAAACTAATGGATCAAAATTTAAAAAAAATAATTCCTTTTGCATTAAAATATAAAAAAAATGCCATATTAAATGTTGTGTTCAACGTTTTTTATGCATTTTTCTCTACTGTTTTAATGATGTCTTTATTACCAACTTTAGATGTTTTATTTAAACTAACTGAAAAAGTTATTAAAAAACCAGAGTATACTGGAATTGGAGAAATTAGCAGGTTTAGTCAAGAATATTTAGCGTTTTATATTACAAAATTAAACGATTTTTATGGCGCAAAATATGCTTTATTATTAGTCGTCGGGATTGTTATAATTACAGCTCTTTTTAAAAATATTTTTAATTATTTAGCCTCTTACCAAATTACGATTCTAAGAAATGGTGTTTTAAAGGATTTACGAGAAAAACTATATAGTAAGATTGTGCATTTACCTATTTCTTACTATTCTGATCAAAGAAAAGGTGATGTAATGACCAAAATGCTAGGAGATGTTGGTGAAGTTCAAAATTCCTTTTTTCAAATTTTAGAATTAATTGTGAGAGAACCATTGACTATTGTTTTTTCAATATTTGCAATGCTTGCAATAAGTGTAAAATTAACTTTATTTGTATTTATATTTATTCCTATTTCTGGCTTAATTATTTCTAGAATTGGTAAAAACTTAAAAGCAAAGTCAATTAGAGTCCAAAATGAACAAGGAGTATTTATTTCAACTTTAGACGAAACATTAACGGGATTAAAAGTCGTAAAAAGTTATAATGCAGAAAGTTCATTTATTCAAAAATTCAATGATTCCTTAGAAAGATTACTTAAATTAACAACTAGTATAGCCAACAAAAACAACCTTGCATCACCATTGAGCGAGTTTTTAGGAATTGTAACTATCGCAGTTTTGCTTTGGTTTGGAGGCATTATGGTTTTAGAAGATCTTTCGCTTAAAGGAACAGAATTTATAGTATATATTGGACTGGCTTATACTATTTTAACCCCAGCAAAAGCAATATCTAAGGCATCTTACCAAGTTAAAAGTGGTTTGGCTGCTGCCGAAAGAGTTTTTACGTTGTTAGAACAAGAAAATATTGTAGTTAACAAACCAAATGCATTCGTAAAACATACTTTTGAAAAAGGCATTTCTGTAAAAAATATCAATTTTGCCTATGAAGATGATAATGTATTGAAAAACTTTTCTTTTGAAGTAGAAAAAGGTAAAACAATTGCTTTGGTTGGACAATCAGGTTCAGGAAAAAGTACCATTGCTAATTTATTAACCCGTTTTTACGACATACAAGAAGGTTCAATTGAAGTGGATGGTGTAGAAGTTAGAGATTGGGATATGCATGCATTGCGTGGTTTAATCGGTTTGGTTACACAAGATTCTATCTTATTTAACGAATCCATAAAAAATAATTTACTAATTGGAAAGCCGAGTGCCACCGATGAAGAAATTATCGAAGCTTTAAAAATTGCTAATGCTTATGAGTTTGTAGTTTCACTCCCTAATGGAATTGATACCAATATTGGCGATGCTGGTGGAAAATTATCGGGTGGACAAAAACAACGTTTGTCTATTGCAAGAGCAGTGTTAAAAAATCCACCAATTATGATTTTAGACGAAGCGACTTCTGCTTTAGATACTGAAAGTGAAAAATTGGTTCAAGATGCTTTAGAAAAAATGATGCAAAACCGAACTTCTATTGTAATTGCGCACCGTTTGTCAACCATTCAAAAAGCAGACAACATTATTGTAATGCAAAAAGGTGAAATTGTAGAACAAGGCAAACACGCCGAACTAATTGCAAAAAAAGGAATGTATGCCAGATTAGTAGCTTTACAAAGTTTAGAATAAAATTTTTCGTAGTATTTGGTTTGAGTATCAAAAACACTTAAAATACAATTATTCTTTATTTTTATTTTTTTGAATTATAGATTTTAAAAAATTAAAAATCCGTTAAATCTGTGTACCAACCTTAAATCCTCATGCTTAATTTCAAATTAAACGTTCTTGTGGTTAAATAATTTGGCACACCGTATTGTGTTTTTGTATACACATCTCGCACCCAAGTATTGGTAATAGAATTTTGATTGTTAAACATGTTATAAATTTCAAAACCCAAACTAAATTCAGAAAAATTTGCCAACCATTTTCTATGACCACCCAATTTTGAATCTTTAAAAACATAGGAAAATCCAGTATCGGCTCTTCTGTAATCGTTTAAACGCGTTTGATACAAATATGGATCTGCATAAGCTGGCGAACCACCAGGCAATCCTGTATTATAAACTAAATTTAGGTACATTTTTAAACTTGGAATATTGGGCATATAATCTTGAAATAAAATAGCAAATTTCAATCTTTGGTCTGTAGGACGAGCAATAAACCCTTTTCCATCCTGATTTTCTTCTGTTTTTAAATACCCAAACGTAAACCAAGATTCCACGCCTGGAACAAACTCACCATTAAGTCTTCCATCAATTCCGTAAACATAAGCAGTGGCGTTGTTATTTGCTTCGTATCTAATTCGTACGTTATCAATTGTATAAGCGTTTACATCTGTCATGGTTTTGTAATAGGCTTCACTCACTAATTTAAAAGGTCTGTTCCACATTTGAAAACTATAATCGTGTCCAAAAACAAAATGAATTGATTTTTGATCTTTTACATTTGGCTTTACAGAACCATCGCTGGCACGTAATTCTCTATAAAAAGGCGGCTGATTGTAAACTCCGACAGAAAAACGAAATACCATTTCTTTATCCCAATTAGGTTTCAAAATAAATTGCGCTCTTGGTGAAAATGTAAATTGATTATTTCCAGAGATTCCGTTATTTGAAGCCAGCCAACTTTGTCCTCGAACCCCAGCATTTACATAATAAGTATGCGATCCAATCAAACCTTCATAATTCCAATTTAAGTAGGAATTGAATCGATTTATAGTGGTATTGTTTTTTGCACGCACGTTTTGGTAAGGCGCTAAAGGTCCAAAATAAGGATTATATGGTTGGTCATTAATATATTCTAATTCTGGATTTGGTAATGAAAATCCAGCGGAATCAATAACTTCCCACTCTACTACCCTATCTCTAATATTTTCAAAATTATGTTTAAAACTCCATTCAATTGCATTGTCATCATTTAATTTATGATTTCCCTTAATTTCATTCGTTACAATTAAAGCATCTAAATTATTTCTTGCATGATTTAGTTGCGAACCAATTCCGCGAGAAAACACGACGTTTCCAAAGGTTTCAGAACCAATATTTGCATCGACTTCGCCTAAGCGATATTGTGCTAAAATATCATAATATTCTTGCTCTACAGTGTGATAAACCGATGAAATATGTTTGTATTTATTGTTCTTGTTAGGTTCAAAAACAGACTTTATCGCACCAAAAAAGGTCGTATAAGTATCTTTCTCTTGTCCTTCATATTGAATTAATAAAGCAATTGGTTCACTTATAGTTCCAAAATTCGTTTGACGAGAAGTTGGCTGATAATTGTAATTGTTTTGTGCGATATTTCCTAAAAAACTAAAATTCCATTTGGTGTTTAAATTAAAGTTAAACAACGATTGCACATCTAAAAATGAAGGTTGATAATTGGCTTGTGTCTCCTGACTGTTGACTAGTAGCGCATTATTTCTGTAACGGACTCCGGTAATATTACTCCATTTTTGATTTTTTGAAACGCCTTCCGCAAAAATACTTCCGCCTAAAAAACTGGCTTCTAAACCTGCATGAAATGTTTTTGGATTTCGATAAGCAATGTCTAATACAGAAGCTAATTTATCGCCATATTTTGCTTGAAAACCACCGGCATAAAAATCGATATTCTGTACCATATCAGTATTAGTAAAACTTAAACCTTCTTGTTGCCCAGAGCGAACCAAAAACGGACGATAGACTTCAATTTCATTAACATATACTAAATTTTCATCATAATTTCCGCCCCTAACTGCATAAGAAGTACTTAATTCGTTATTTGAATACACACCTGGAAGTGTTTTAATCAAATTTTCAACTCCGGCATTTCCTCCAGGAATCCGTCTTAATAAAACTGGAGAAAGCGCTGTAGCTCCATTGATATTTCTGTTTTTTCCTGTAATAACAACGGTTTCAATTACTTCATTAATAGTTCCTAAAATGGGATTCCATTCAAAATCTTCATTAGGTTTTAACTTTACTTTGTAAGTGGATTTTTTAAATGAAGAAATGTAAAATGAAATGGTAATTTCTACATTTGCAGCAATTTCTAATTCATAAAAACCATTTTTATTAGTAACTGTATTTGATGTAGGTGAACTTACCGAAACATTTTCAATAGGCAACTGATTTTCGTTTAAAACAATTCCTTTAATTCTGGCTTTTTGAGCAAACGAAAAAGCAGAAATTAAAACAAAAAATAAGATAAATCGAAATGACTTTGTGTTAAAACTCATAATTAATAAATAAAATTAGATAAAAAAGTGGCCGTGTTGTTTAATTTATCTGTAACCACAATTTTAATACTATTAGCGCCTGAAATTACTTTACCATCTTCAAAATTATGAACCAATTTTTTGGTTTTATAATCGTATTCCATTAAAATCCATTGATCATTTAAATAGGCGTTGTAACTATCTATACCAGAAAGTGCATCGCTTATAGAAACACTTAACGTTTTTAACTTAGAAATATTGCTGTTTTCAATAAAATTAGGATTATAAATTCGAGGTGCCACGTTGTCGATTCCAACTTTATATTTTCCAAATGCTTTTACTTTTGCAGAAATTTTTGTAGCTTTTTTATAAGAAGCATTATATTCTATATTGTAACCTGAAACTGTTCCTACAAAAGCTTTCTTTTGGTCTTCTTCAGACAAATCTGAAATATCTAAAGTTACTGTAAAAGCGTTTTGAATGGCTTCAAAATTATTTTCTAGATCCAAAACTCCATTTTTTTCAACAATATTTAAGGTTGCATTTTGATACAAAGTAAGTGGTGGAAAATAAACGGCCGTTTTTTCAAACTCAAAATTATATTCTGATTTGTACTTTACAAAATAATTTTCTTTTGAAACTGTTTTTGCTGTTGCGGGAATTTGATTTGTTCTTTCAAACGAAATTGGCACATTTACAACAGTTGTATTTCCGTGAAAATCAGAAACTAAAATTTTATAAGTGTAATTTATGTTAGGTTTAATGTCTAAAAAACCATTTTTGGTATTTGCACTAACAATTGATAAAGGATAACTTTCCTTAGTAAATAATTTTTGAAAGCGTTGTTTTAATTTTTTGAATGTATTGAAATCAATAAAATAATTAATGTGTTTGGATTCGTCAAAAGCAAAAGTTTCGAATTCGTATTTAAAATTTGGTGAACCATTTAAAAAGCTTTCTACTTTATAAATTCCGGTTTTGTTGTACTTATTCGTAGATAAATCAAAGGAATTAAGCGCAAAACCAATTTTTCCATTCGCTACGACTTTTGTAGCTAAAAAAGTACCGTCAACTTGTTTTTGTAAAGATAAACTAACTGGATTTCTACTTTTATTTACGTAGGTTGAATCATTTGCAGGATAAACCATCAAACTAGAAATAACAGGATTAAATTCATCTTTAATTAGCTTGTTCATACCAAAAGCCATTGGATTGATGATTTTTTCTGAAGCCGTATCTCTAAACTCAAAATGCAAATGTGGACCGCCACTTCCGCCAGAATTTCCAGACAAAGCAATAATTTCAGATTGGGTAACTTTTAATGTGCTGGGATATAGTTCTACTTCAAAACTTTTTTGACGGTATTGTTGTTCTTTTACGTACGCTTCAATTTTATCGCTAAATTTTTGTAAATGCCCGTAAACAGTTGTATATCCATTTGGATGAGCTATGTATAAAGCTTTTCCGTAGCCAAATGGCGAAACTTTAATTCTTACAACTATTCCGTCTGCTGCTGCGTATACTGGTAAACCTTCAATATTATTGGTGCGAATATCTAAACCTGAATGAAAATGATTGGAACGTAATTCGCCAAAAGTACCTGATAAATTTATTGGAATATCTAAAGGAGAACGAAAATAATCCGTTGGATATTGAGCTAAAACTACGTGGCATGTAAAGAAAAATAATAAAAAACACTTCTTCATTCTGAATCTGATTTGTGCTAAAATAGTAAATTCGATGGCAACAACAAAAACAAAATTCATTTTCAATCTTATTTTTTACTTTTCTTGAATTTTGACTCTAATATTCTGATTTTTTGAATTAACTTTTTACTTAAAAAACTTTCCTATAACATTTCTAATTACAAAATTGATATCGCTAGACACTTTAAAATAGAAATGTAATGCCAAATATATAACTGAAATGAGTAGCGATTTTAAGACAATATTAATTATCGGATGAAAAGGAAATTCCCAAAAATAAAAAGCAAAAAACAATACTAAAGTTATGACAATTGAAATAATAGTGTTTTTAGTAAACGGAAATAATTTCATTTTAAAAACTACAAACAATAATTTTGCTAAACTGTACATTCCAATGGCTATTAAAGTTGCTAAAGCCGCTCCGTTTATGCCATATTTTGGTATGAAAATTAAATTTAATCCTACAATTACAAAAACCAATAAAACACCTAAAAGCAAAACCGTTTTGTAATATTTTGAATTAAAAATGATAGCATTATTATTACCTAAAATCACATCAAAATATTTTGATAAACCAATTGTAAAAACAACAAACAATCCTTGATCATAACCTTCATTAGGCAAAATTTTATAAACTTGATTGATGTTTACCAAAATGCCAATGTAAATTAAACCACCAATTACTTGTAGTGTTACAGACGATTTTTTGTACAATTCATTCAATTCCTGCCATTTGTTTTCGCTAATTAATTTAGCCGTAATTGGATAGGTTATTTGATGCATCGCCCGTTGAGGAACCGAAATTACCATTGCTAAATAAACCGCCATTGAATAAAATGCAATATTCTCAATTTTTAAAAACTGATTTATCATGTATTTATCAATATCTAATAGCATATTGGCTACACTGGCGGATAAAATAATGAAAACGGTGAATACGAAAATTGACTTTGTGTTCTTTGGAAATTTTTTATTAAGTTGTATGGGTTTCACTTTATTTGCGTAATAAATAATTACTAACAAACTAATCCCATAAACCAAAACCAAAGAATGAACAAATTGTGGTAACGATATCCATTTAAAGTATACAAAAAAAAGCGAAACAGTTACTAGTATTCTTACGAATACTTCTTTTACAAATGAACCAAAAACTGATTTCATGTGCGCACGTAACCAAGCATAAAAAATTTCAAAATAACCAATAAACAAAGCGATTATTGGAATTTCCCACACAAAATCATAAACAATATTATTCTTTGAAGATTCATACAATGCAATGTTTTCATAATAAAGGTAAAACAAAGCAAAAAATGGAATAATTATTAGTAAAGGCAACAAAAGCATGTAACTAATATAGCTACTTAACTCAGCTTCCGATTTATTATTTTCATTAAAAAATTTAATTAAAGTATTCTGAATACCAAATGACATTATTGGATACAAAATACTTGCTGCAGATAATACGTAATTGGTCAATCCTAAATATTCTTTACCTAAAAAAACAGGATACATGTACAAAATATTAATCGCACCAATGGCAAAACCAATGAAAGTAATGATGGTGTTTTTAATAGATTGTTTGATTACGATGCCCATTTTTAAATTGTTAGATTGTTAGATTTTTGGATTGTTAGAATTTTGATATTGTAATTGCTAATTGTTCAGTCAAACTTTTTCTACTATATTGTTGTAAACCTAATGCATTTACTTTTAAGCTGTTATCCAAATATTGATTAAAATAGCTTAAAATTTGACTTTTTAGCTCGTTTTTCTCGTTATATTGATAAAAAACACCTGTATTTGTCTGTTTTATGATATTTTCAAAATCGGAGTTTTTCGGTCCGATGGCTAAAATAGGTCTTTCTGAAACCAAATATTCGAAAAGTTTTCCTGGAATGATGCATTTGGTAGCTTCAGAATCAATTTCAATTAATAATAAAACTTGCGAACTTCTTTGATGAATCATGGCTTCTTCGTGCGAAACATAACCTAAACTTTGAACAAAATCATCTAATTTAT
>Ga0209443_1001445_pt1 | contig 14979 bp, 20 predicted proteins | sample LauGreBMM110DCMD_2_FD_187571 | JGI IMG/M metagenome (GOLD analysis project Ga0209443, IMG submission 187571) | Freshwater lake microbial communities from Lake Michigan, USA - Su13.BD.MM110.DCMD (SPAdes) (version 2) | ecosystem: Environmental > Aquatic > Freshwater > Lake | place: Lake Michigan... | reverse complement strand
CTTTTCGCGATTTGTGCTCTAGCCGCACGACGAGCTCGCGTCCGCAACACAGCAGTTGAAGCACGACGTTTTGAGGCGCGCTTGCGTCCGGCTTTTAAACGGCCCTTAAGGCGGCGCATGTTATTGCGGCGCGCTATGCGTTGCTGAACAGTTAATTGTTCATCAAGATGTTTTCGTTTCTTGTATGCAGTAACCATAAGACCATCCGGGTCATAGTCATATGAGCCGTCCGTTGGGTCAACTGTTAACAGGTCTTTTAAACTTATCTCTTTTTTCATATGTAGCTGATATTATTTATAATTATAGGTATTGCTGCGGGGTCACGTAAGTAGCATTACCCCCGTGCTATAAGATTAGCATTGGTTTGCATGCGCCTAACTACGCCATCAGGTTTTACGGATGAACGCTTTTTATATTCAGAGTGATCTAGGTATTGTTTTGCCGCAGTTTTAAACAACCCTTTTTTAATTGATTGCACAAAGTCAAAATCTTTTGCACCAGCTTTCTCCAGGTCGCCGCGATAAGATATATCAACAAGAGCAACCTTTAATTGCACCGATAAGCCGTTCCACACGCCTTTAAATTTGATATGCGCGCGTTCATAATGTTTTTCAACATCGGCATCAAACATCTTAAGCGCCTCACCACGCGTGATTGTAGTGCTTTTGCCAGCTGAGGCACGCGCCTTAACCCATGCGTCTTTTGCGGCAGTAGAGCCGTTGCCCATCAGATGACCAACACCAATTGTCCACAATCCTGTATCGTCGCTGTAAGGCGTCATCAATTGGTCGTTATTTGGATTTTCTATATTTTTGCCAAACACTTCATTGGGCAATATAAAAGAGCGAGCGGCGCTTACCACTTGGGCTTTACTGCCTTTAGCAACAGTACGGTTTTGTAATTTGCCTATAACCTTTACGGCGGCACTATCAAATCGCGGGTCTTTTAACTGCTGCTGCAATTTTTGTACTGTGCCAACCTGTTGTGTAGCTGGTACATTGTGTTTATTTAGCAAGTCAGCTATATAATCCACTTCATACATTCCGGCTCCTATTGAAAACAGCGCAAACAGCAATTCCTTAAAGCCTTCATCCAATTGCTGTGTCTCAAGTATTGCGCGCGCTAGCTCTACCAATGGGTCGTGTTGTATATTTAAACAATTCATATTAGCGTCCTACTGCACGCTTTTGCGCATACTTAAGTTCCATTGCATTTCCAATATATTCTGCCTTGACTTTGCCCAATGCCTTTTTAAGTTTGCTTTTGACATCGCTGTCACTGTCGCCAATTGCCATCAGAAAACTAGCGACAGTTCCTTCACCAGCATGAAAACTATAGTCATATGTTGTGTTGCCAATCACATCCTGCGGCAATGCTTTATAGGTTGACTCATCAACAATCAGGCGATAGCGTTCTGTTGTACGAACAACTCCAACATGTGTGTATGTTGCTTTAACCTCATCAATCAGGTCATACTTTTCTGGGCTGCTTTTATAAGGCGGAAATTGCATCATACGTTTTGAAAATGCTAGTAAGGTTGCGCTCTTAGGAGTAAAGAGATCAAGCATATAACTAAATACTGTAAAACGCAGGTCGTTTGCTTTATAGAATTTTTCCCATTGTTTGTCAACAAACATACCAGATGTGCCTCCGCCTCCACCTTCAGTGGGATCCAAGTACTCATCAAAGTTGCCATACTTATGGTCAATCTTTTGTGTCGCATATGTAAACTCACCAGCCTCAATGCTGGATGCTGCTACAGTATCGCCAAACTTATGCGATGCTCCTTCAAGTATAGCACGTGCTAGCTCTACCAATGGGTCGTTTTGTATATTCATATTATTTTGAATGCTTTGCCCACAGATCGGCGTCAGCTGTGGTACGTGTTTTTCCGCCACTAATAAAACTATTGACTCTGGCAAACGCCCATTGATGTTGACCTACGCCTGGGCGATGACTGGTTTCCCAAGCACCCATACCTCGATCATACACTTGTTTGAGTATGCCATATGAAATACCGCTCTCCTCAGCCTTATTTACAAGACCAGTAATCTTTTCTTCAAGTATAGCGCGTGCTATCTCTACCAATGGGTCGTTTTGTATATTCATTTTTGCCATCCTTTGATTATGTTTGGATCAAAATTATTCTTAGAGAATGTCATGCGGTCAACCAGTTTAACAGCGCCGCCTTTAAGACGGTCAATAGCAACAAAACCTTCTTGACTTGTTACGCGATAGCCATCACTCGTCTGCACAAAGGTATTTATCTTTTTAAGGCTGTCAAGCTTTGCTATAATAATTAGTTTGGCCGCGGCAATTGCGTTTTGCAACTGATACATCAGGTCAAGATTAGCTCGATTGCTGTCACTAAAGAATGACAGGTAATCATCTTTGCGTGCACCAGCAGCAGCCTGTCCTTTTTCGCTTTTCTTGCTGGCAATATCTGCATCAAACTTTTTGGTTGCCCAAGCAATTAGTCCTGCAACATGCGCTTTTGTATCGGTCACTGTTTGGCCTTTGCGAACATATGAGTTGTTGTATGTTTCAAGAGTGGTTGCAAATTCAGGATCTTCTTCAATAGCTTTAAGAGTGGTGCTGCTAATCTTTTGGAAAATCTTGCCAGCAGTTGACAGCGCAGCTGTTACTTCTGCGGTATCATCCGCTGTCAATGTAGCCTTACCACTCAAGTCATGCAGCGTTGCATCTTGATACCATACACTAGGCACCTTTTTTAGTTTGGTTGTGTCTACACCATAACTGGCAGTCATAGACTCAAAGCTGGTGCCGTTGTATGAGGTATGAAATACAATGCCAAGATTTGCGGCCTTTAGTTTATCTGCAAGTTCGCTGCTGGCAGGAACAGCGTATGCAAGTGTGTTGGGTTGAAACACAACATACGACTCGCCATCAATGGTAGCAGTCTTCAGGTCGCCCTTGGTAAACATCAGGTCTCCTTGTATAACATTTTTAATGCCAAGTTTCTTTAATTCAACATAAGCAATACTCAACTTGTCTGCAAGTTCACCACTCGTATCAGCTTTTACATCTGCAACGCTTTTGTATACCTTTGGGTTTTTGTTGAAAATACCTTTCTTGGCCACGAAAAATGCGCCATCAGATGGATCAATACCACAAAACACTGCGGGTGCGCCATCCCATTTCACAGTAACATCCACTGCGCCTTTGCTGTTGCCAGCCAACATATCACGTAAGCTGCGCAGCGCGTTGATTGCATCGCGCGTGCCATTGACACCGCCATACAATACGGCGTCTTCTAGGTGTTGCATATGAACATTCTTGCCAGCGACACTCGCTTCTGCTATGTGTTGTTTAAATGATAACATATTATTCCATTTTAATAAACGGCGCACTAAGGTCGCTAGAACTACTTGCATATTGTATACAAGCAGTGATAAATTCATCTTCTTTTCTGCCTGTCTTAATTATGTCTATGAGTTGACACCCTAAAAATTTACTAAATGACCAACTGACACCCTTTGCATCACATTCTGCAATAAAGGCGCTAAGAGATAGTTTAGACGAATCCATAGCATATCGCGAATAATTTTTATAAAACGCGGCATAAACTTTAGCGTCCTTTTTTTCCAATGCAGAACGCAATACTTTAATATCCATAAGCTGTGGAATTTTTAACTGGCGCAAAATTGTTTGAATTGGGCCATAACTGAGTTTACCTTGATTGGCATTTTTACCTTTAATTTCTCCTTGAAATGTTTCAGGAAAAGTCCGAAATTGTATTTTGCCGTCTTGTGTAAAATATATGTACACATCTTTACCGCCAAAAAATCCTTTATTACCAGTGGTATATTTGTTAAATTCAATAATATGCTTGTCGCTGCCAGTATTGTACTCTGATATTTTAGCGGAGTTTTTAAGAAGCTTTAGTGACACACCAATAATATCACCCTTGCGCAAAGCAGCAAGCAGCAAGCTGTTTAACTCAACTATATTTTTTGCGGCGTCAAGCTTAATTGCCAAACCAGTTGGGCTAATCATGTAGATGTCTGCCGGACTCCACTTGTTTATATTAGAAAAAGCTTTATCGTTTGCGTTTAGTCTCTTGAACAACTTTTCAAGAGCGTCTACCCACGCGCTGCCACGGTGAAAGGTATAGCTTTTCTTGCCATATTTTTTATATAATGCTTCAGCACCAATAATACAACTATCACGCCATTCGGGAGTTAATTTATTTAATACTCCATCAAGTGGTTCATCGACATCGCTGCCTTTATACGCCATCTTTAAATCATCCGGTGAGTATTCCTTGCTTCGATTCCATTTAGCAGCAGCATACACAGCTTGAGCGCTTTCAGTTGTACGAGTAACATCAGACCCGGCTCCCTGGCCACCGCCACCGCCAAATTCAGCATTTTTTGCGATACTAGTAAAGGTGTATATATTGCCGTCCTTGTCATGTAGTTTAAGGCCAGTCGTAGGTTTACGATTTTTGATAGCGTCAATTACGTCTTTAGCCTTTATAAAAACCACCTTTTTACCATCGACGAGCTCAAACGGTTCGCCCTTCGTTAGTTTTTTAAGAAAAAGTTCGACGCGCCAATCATATTTGTATAGTTCTTTTCCCGCTAAATTTTGCATTTCAGTTAAATAGTATTGCTTAAACGATATCATGATGCTCTTTTCTTATTTATAATATTCAATAAACTGAGTGTACAACTTATTCTCAAGCGCGTCTGCCTCAAGCTCCCATGGCGCAGAATAATAGTCGTATTCTTCGCAAAAAATACCTTTCCAACGTGCACAGCCAGTATCTCTGACATAAAGAACGAGTTCTCGACGAAGGTATTGCTTGATGTGAACACACTCATGCGCCAAAATTGAAAGCATAAGATAAATTGAGTCATCCCGGTTTATTCTCACAATATAGTCAAAACCGTTTTTAGTGTGGCTGCATTGCCAGCAATCTCCATGAGATTGCTCAGAGCTTGCTAATCCATCAATAATTTCAATTTTAAGACGAAGTTTTCGTATTCTCGGAATCAACGTCTTAATGTAAAAATGCGCAGCATTTTTAATAACAGCGGTATGGTGTCGGCCTCCAGTTAAGCTAATAGTTATCATATTATGGGGTTAACGGGGGACCCCCATATAGCCTAACAATATAAATTAGGCATAGGATGAAATCATACGAGCGAGGTCATTATCAGAAACATTAACACCTGCGGCAAGTGCTCCAGCCGCCATGTTTAACCCGCGTGATAGTTTACGAAGGTTAGCACTTTGCGCGCTTTTGCCTTGTCGAAGAAGATCAACAACATGCTTACGTGTCTTTTCATCGAGGGAGAGGCCGTCTTCAAGCTTTATTGACATTACAATCTTATCCATAAAGTCATAGATCTCAATTTCCGTAGGGTCAATATTAATGATAAATGCACGTGTGCGAAGCGCACCATCGGGATCAAGTTTATCTAGACTTAGGTTTGAGATAAAGATAATTTTACCAGTAAATTCAAAATACCTAGGAATTAAACCCTGATCAAGTATTTCTTGATCACTTATGTCATCTTCAGGATCGACGACATTTTTTCCCATCTTGTTCCATACAAGTTTACGAATCTTTTTAGTGTCAGTAGCAGCTTTTAACAAGTTGCGAGCTTCTTGATCACCGAGAGCGTCATCACTATCATCAAAAAAGATAATGTCGTTTTTATATCTAAAGAGCAGAGAATATATGCCAGCCGCGCTTGCCGAACCAGTATTTTTAAAATAACCGTTGCCATCACGCAATCCAAGGTCTGCAAGTATTTGCTCAGTAGTATGTGTTTTACCAACACCTCCTTTACCACTTACAAACAGCGCGTTGGCCGAGCCACTAACAGTCATTTTTACAAGGTTCTCTAGGTCTTTCAACTGTGCCTCAAACGATAGACGGTCTTTGCTTTGTTCGAGTTCTGCTATTTCTGGGGAATATGAATACTTTTCCTTTGTTGCTCCTTTAGAAACAATTCCAGCAACGACTCCAATGCGGGACATAATCTTGCCCTTTTCCGCTTTAATCAGTTTTAGGTCTTTTGGCTTTCCCACCCAGACGTACTTTATACCCTGCTTTTCAATAAAATTTGGATATGCAGTCGACAGAGCATCAAAGATTTTAACGCCTGGACTGCCATACATGTTGTAAATTTTACTTTTTACGAAATTTGGGTCAGTGAGATAGTCTACAATCTCGTCGAAAATAACTTCAAAATCATAATTTTTACTAGCTTCCATTAATACACCTTCATAGAGTGGAACCTCATCGGGCATTGACATAATTTTTCCAGGCTGTGCTCCACCGTTTTTTATAATTTCTGCAATAATCGGTAGTATTTTTACAAGTGATACCGTTTCATCAAATTTAATATGAAAAGGGGCATCTATTTTTCCATTCCAATAGTCTATGGATGATAGATGATTTAGGCCAGCGACCGCTGGTTGTGTCCAGTTAAAGCGCACACTTTGATTACGCTTTGCAGCATAAAAACGTAAACCATATGCAGTTCCAACCGTAGTGTTTGTAAACTTTTCAAGACCTGGATATGCGAAAAACACATATCCAGTTTTCTTTTTAAGATACCGCTGTATAATAAACGATGCTTTTTTTACCGAAGAGGTAGATAACGATTCGGTTAAATAAGATTTAAATGCTGCGAGCTTTGTCATATAATCTATTTATAAAAATAATTTACTCAACAGCGCGCATAATTATACCTTTATTCCCGTATAGTCTCTGTTTTTACGCTGAGAGCTAAATGGAGTGCTTACCACTGGAGAAGAATCACTGTCGTCAGTAATTCCGCTCATGGGGTCAGCAATATCGTAGAGCCTCATTTTTGGGAGGTCAATTCCAACAGTAAACCGCTTGTTTGTAGTAGGGTCATTGTAACGATTCTTGAGTTGTTTTACCATAATTTGCCCCATCTTGTCAAGTTGTTCTGTGCGAATAAATGCAATCATCAGATCAGCCGTGGCGGGCAAACCGAATGATTCGGACGTGTCAGTAATTTCGATATCGCTGTTGGCAAATCCCCCACGCGTAACCTGGGTTGCACTCCAGATTGGCACATTAAATTCAACCGCCAATCCACGAATCTCTTCAGCAATACTTTTGATAAGGCTGTATGTATTAATCCCTCCACTAAGACCTTTTATTCTACTGCTTGCGCAAATGTTTAGATAGTCAATGAAAATAAGATCTGGTTCAAATTTCTTTTTAAGCTTTAGTTCTAGCAACAGCGCACGAAAATGACCGACATGAGCAGCTGCAGTTGGATATTCTTTTACAATCAATTTGCCATGAGTTCGAGATGCTAGGCTTTGAACCTTAGTCGAGAATTCTCGCTGAGATAAGTCTTTAATCTTATCAATTCGCACATCAAGCAAGTTTGCGTCAATACGTTCCGCAATACGTTCTTCCGCCATTTCAAGAGTGATATACAACACATTGCGGCCCTGCGCGAGGGCAGCGCTTGCCATGTGACACATGCCCAAACTTTTGCCGCAACCAGTTCCAGCTAAAATAATGTTTAGCGTTTTACGAGGAATTCCACCGCCAGTAATTATATTAAACATTTCTATATCAAATGGGATTTTGTCTTCAGTTTTATGATAAAATTCATATCGACTGTCAACATTTTCAATATAATCATGACCTACATTTGTATCAAAGGAAACGCCGAGTGCCTTACTAAGAATAGAAGGAATCGCACCCTCAGATTTTTCTGGAGATTTTCCGTCAATAATTGATACTGCTTCAATAATTGCGAGATGAACCGCTCGATCTTTACACCACTTTTCGGTGCTGTTTAATAGCCAGTCATCTTCTACGACAACCCGATCTTCTAAACTTTTTATGTATGACAGCGCCTCATAACTGTTCGGGTGACGCCCGTTTTCAGATTGTGTAAACTCGATATGTAATGTTGTAGAATTTGGAAGCTTATTATATTTTCCTATAAAATCAAGTATGCACTGGTATACGAGGCGTTGTGCTCCTTCAAAATATTCTGGTTTTAAATGTGGTAAACTTTTACGGCAAAATGCTTCATTGTGTATGAGGTTGTTGACTATAATACTTTCTAGATTATTCTCCATGCGATCCAATTTTATATTCCTGATTTGACAATATGTCGGTTAATACATCACCAATATGATTTTTAAATTCTATACTGTGATCTATATCAATATTATACAGATTTTCTGGTTTGTACATAACCTTATATGAAAAAGATAAAATACAGCTATCAGAGTCTTCATCTTCTAGAAATTTTATATTTCTATATTTGTATCGAGTAGTTTTGTACTTGCCGCTAGTTAATTGAATTGCATAGACTTTATCATTTGAAGGATCATCTACGAAAATATAGTCGGTTATTTCTTTTGGCATTTGTGTGTGTGTTAAACGTAAACTAATTCAAAATCTCCGTAATCATCAATAATGCAATAAGAACATGACTCGTCGCAAAAGCTACCAGTATTGATGTATGTACATTGCGCAAAGTGTCGTATCTCTGGATAGTGCGTATGACCAGCGAGTAGTATCTCTGCTGTATTTTTATGCTTCAAAACAAACTTCGAACGAACAATATCTTTTGCTCTTATCCAAGATTTAGACAGTCTTTTAATGTGTCGTGTAAGGGTGTGCGAGGGATCAAACTTTTGAAACCAATAATACAAGCCAGTAAAGAACCATGTAATAAGCGGACGCTCACTTGTCCATTTATCATATTGATGACCATGCTCAAGATAAAAACTTCTATTGTTTATTTTCATATGGTAGTTCTCAACGAAATGCATGCCGGTAACTCCTGTAATAAACTCACAGTCTTCATCATGATTGCCGTGTACTAGAACAACGTGATGTGTCTTGGTTAGCTTTCTTATTTTGGACAAGATCTTCCAATCTTTTTTATCATACCGATGAAAACTATAATTATCAAAAAGATCTCCATTGATAATTAGAGTTTTAAAATTAAGGTCGAGTACTTTTAGAAACTTATCTTTCTGCGAGACGCATGTTCCTAAATGTATATCACTTACAACGAGCGTATTAATTTCTTCTCTATTCATCGCAGACGTGTTATCTTTTTAAGATATAAATTCTTTGGCCCAGGCGGCTTAGGCAAACTTACCATATCTACAATCACTGCTATTTCAGCCGCAGCCATTTGTGTACCGCTAGTAGGATCGCTAAGACCTTTCAAGATAACATAACGGGCAGCAACAGGTGGAAAATAAACCGTTTTCAGTGTACGGTCAACCGCAAATGTTCCGCTGGCAACTGGAAGACCTCTGTCTAATCGGTTAACAGACGCATAAAACTCGTATTGTCCAAGCGTACCATTTAGCCAAGCGTCTTGACGAGGCAGATAGGTAAATCCTTTTATTGTTTGAGATCCGCCCAAGTCAATTTGAATTTCGTGCGGAAAAGGAGTCTGAGATTGTCTCCATGCAGTATGCCAAAAAGTGTTTGGGTTTTTATCAATTGCAAAAAAAGCATCATAGCCATTAACTTCCTCACTATCCACATACACCACTGCCGTTGTATATGTTACAGGCCAATCAGTATCGTTGGTAGGAATCACATAAGATATTTCATCACTGTCTAAACTTTCCAGGCCTTCATCGGTAAAAGCACTGACTGCAAAGAAATACCGTGTGCCTTCAACCATATTTGGTATGGTTATTTCAGTCACTTTACCTGTAGGTACAATTACAGAATATAACTTTGAGGCAAGACCATATTTTAGTTTATAGCCTGCGATGTTGGCCTCAGGATTAGCATCCCACGCAAGGGTCACTGCACTAGTACAGTGACCCGTGATGACTGTTAACCATAAGCAAACCAATGCATACAACAAACAGACTGCCTTCATATTACCGCCTTATGCTTGTGGTGGTAGTGGTTGTGACGCGCACAATACGCTTCACAAATACGCCCTTAGGATTGAGCGGTGCGGCTGGAATAATCAGTGTCGCTGATGGCTCTGATTCACCGCCTGCGTTTACAGACACAACGGTAATTGCTGTAGCAGTGTCTGGAATAACAAACGTGGCTTCGTTTGTCTCTACCGTTGCTGCAACAGCATCACCAACTTTTACAATAAATGAGGTTGCAGTGGTGTCTGCTTCCCATCCGATAGTTGCAGTACGATCTGCAAATGCGAGTGCTGTTAGCGCGAACGAAACAGCGATTGTTGTTAGGGCCATGAGGCCAGTTGTTTTGTTTTTCATAAAGGTATATATAGGTACTTTTGCAGTTGAATTTGGCCAATAGGGTTAGCTGAATGTATAAAGGTATTTATTCCACTAATCTTAGTATTAGTATTATGACAAAAATTTACTAAATATTGCGCACAATCCCGGCCTGTTTTAACTTTAAAATTATCATATAGGATTTCATTGTGTTGCTTAGTGTGACTAAACCAATGATCAATGTGCTCCTGATGCAAATCATGATCAAATGAAACGTTATTAGGTACGCCCTTGGAGTTTAATGTAAACACAAATTCATCATAACTACGCACAATTATCCAGTCGTCGTCTTTTATGCCTGTCTGGTTAGCGAGCGATCTACTCGGCATGGTCTTACCCTCGCTATCACGCTTGGGATAAATATACGCGTGAGCCGGCGTGCGAAGATCATCAAGAAATAAATTATAACTCATCTTTTAAAAATTTCTTAAGATCCACGAATAACATCATGTAATGTTTTGGTTTTCATAAATTTGACATGTTTAATGCGCAAAGATATTTATATCAAAAGATCTAGACTCTCACTCGTCTCTTAGTAATATTACAATGACAAAAACAATAATAAGAATGGCAATCATTTATTTAGGTGTTGAGTATCAAAAACAGTTGTTCTTGTTCCAATGCGTGTGTTAGCGCACATATGTTGTCGGCAACGTCAGTCTCATTTACGCTGATGTATTCGTCTTCATAGGGACAATACACCGTGACAGTGTCATGGAGACGGTCAAACGGCAACTGCTGTATTCGTTCAAGTAGTTCTTTGTAGGTCATAATTCTGTTACCTCAACGCTAAAGCCATCTTCACGATAGGCTAGAGCACATTCAGAGGCATTGGCATAGTCATCATAAAACACCGTGAATGCTTCCGGTCCGCTGTTAACCGTTACTGCATATGTATTATTGTTCATATTAATGTCCTTCTTCGCCAAAAACTTTTTCTTTTATATAATTCAAATAGTCAGCTGAACTGCCGCCACTGTTGTAGATATAATCAAAAATAAAATCTTCATGCGTGGCATCATTAAGTGCTAGCATTTCCAGCAATGCGGAATATCTATTCTCATCTTCCGCCGCGATTGTCATTTGACGTTCTCTAAAGGCTTCTACTGCTTCTGTTTGTTCTTTATTTAATTTCTTCATAAAATTTGTCGTGTTTTTCTCTGTATTCTTTAATGTATTCTACTACTTTGTCAAAGGTCCAAGTTTGGATCCCAGCCGTGTCGCAGACTACTGCATCGTATATCCTATCTATTAACTCTTGCTCTGGAGTAGGGTGCTCTTTTCTATTCTTACGGTTAGACAATTGAGCTTTTTGCCTGGTTTCTTCTTGCATTGTAGTGATGCGTTCTACTTCTTCATCAGTGCGTCTTACAGGATCTGTATTTGTGATGCGTTCAATGCTACCAACAAGATAGCCCTTTAAAAAAATAGCTTTAAACTCAATCCACCCAGACTCATATCTAAACCAATAGTCTTTGCTTTTTATATTAAGCAAATGACGATCTGGATGCGGGATGCTTTCACAGAAATTGATTTCTCCCGAAAAAGATTCTTTACGCCACTCTTCGCTGATAGTCTTGGAATAGCCACCCAAAAAATGGGTAACCTCTGCTGTCCATTCGCTTTCAATATGATTTTTCCATAATACGCCATCTTTATCTATCTTGTAATGACTCATGGATTGATCTGGAGTATCCTTTGTCTGATACTGTACTGGAAATCCTTTACACGCGTCAAGCAGCGCCTTGTGAGTATCGATTGGATACTCACACATAATAAAATCAAACATGCCCATAATTATTGTGTTTCTATTTGGTGTTTCTGTTGTTAATCACATGAATTTCCATACTTTTCTGGTAGCCAAACGTATGAAGAAATTACATATTTAGGGTTGGAGATTGGAGTTGCTCCTTTATGTGGATACATATAGTATGGCGGAAAACAAAGGACATTGCCAACTTCCGGTTTTATTGCAATTTCTGTTCCAATATCAAACAACGTTTCTCCGCCTTCCGCGACGTCATTTAAATACCAAAACATTACAACGGCGCGTTTGCTGGAGGGAATGTCACAATGATCGGTATGCCAATCAAATATACCAGTTCCTGGCTCATAACGTTTTATTCGAGGCGCCTCAAAATCTTTTAGCGGTTCATAGCACGGCAGGCGATCCTTTAAAATATTACAAGTTTTTTCAAGATAATGTTTATTTACAGCTCTCATTAGTGTCATCATTGGAACTCTAAATTCTTCAAATGCAGGATGATCAAGCATGTTTATTTCATCAAAATCAAGAATCTTATTTTTGCGACGTACCTTTAACGGATCATTTTCTGAAACAGAATCATATCTTTCAATGAGAGCTGCGCACATATCACTCGGCATTGCTCCCTTCAACAATAGTATATAATCAGCAAGAGTTTTCATATTACTCTTCTATTGAGCTATCATTAAGGCCATCGCTAATCATATCTCTCAACCCAATTGTATATTTTTTCTTGATGTACGCCGCGAAAGCCGTTTTTGTAAATATGGTTTCCCAAAATTCCTTTGTAAGTGTCTGTGCTGCTCGAAGGTTACCAGTTAATTCTGATTTTGTTTCTGGATCATATGCAGTATACCAACCATTTTTTGGTTTTACAACATACCCGCCTTCCAGCGCGACATCGAGTAAACCACTCCATTTTTGAATGCCACCTTCCCAGCTTACGCTAATAGGAATCTTACTCTTTTCTTTTACAAAGCGACTCTTTTCGACATTAATAATAAAGTGATAGCCCTGAATTTCTGTGCCGTCTTTATCTTGTTGGCGACCAATAATCCAAATATTGTCGGCGCTGTATGTTATTCCAGTTCCACCAGAAACAACTGCCTTGCTAAACATCTCCTGAGTTTGATATGTATGATTAATTGCAATAAGCGGGATATTTTTCATGGTAAGATAAGGCGTTACCATTCGAAAGAGAGCCTTTAAACTTTTTGCACGTGTCATATCAGCCACGCTCTTTTCATTCATAACATCATCAAGTTCTTTTTTAGATGCCAGGTTTCCAACTGAATCAATTACAATAATAACCTTATCTGATCGCTCGATAGTTTCGAGTTGATTGACAATATCAAACTTAAGTTCTTCAATATTCTTAATGGGAATGTGCAACACCCGATTTGTATCAATACCAAAGCTTTCAAAGTATTGTTGGGGTGAGCCAAATTCGCTATCATAAAACATAAGGCAAGCGTCTTTGTGTTTCTTAAGGTATGCGCCCGCCATAAGCAAACCGAAACTTGTTTTAAAGTGTTTACTTGGCCCGGCAAGTACAGTAAGCCCACTCGTAAGACCGCCCTCAATGCTGCCAGAGAGTGCGACATTAATCATTGGAACTGGTGTTGATGTAATATCCTTTTCAGAATAGAAAGTACTTTCAGCCAAGACCTCTGCTTCTTTAATTCTGCAATTTTTCTTTAATTTTTCAAGTATAGATGACATAGTTTATTTTCTTTTATTATATATTGTTTGCGAGCAAAGTACATAACCAATTACGCTTTTAACACCGCGTTTAATTCGTTGCGAGTGACTTCTTTGTCGAGTGGGTGATTGCGATAAATTGCGTCACGCTGTGCAACCGCAATTTCAGTTAAAGCTGAATCTGACAGATCCACAATATCAATTGCGCGGAGATTCGACAAATATGCATCTTTATAATATAGCATCATTTCCTTGGGTGAGCCAATCAAAATCGAACATACATCAGCAATTTGTAGCGGCCGAGCTCGCCACCATCCAGAGCCGGCATGGAAATAGCCAGGCATAAGAATGCCCCACTGCGCTGAATAGATATCTATCATTTCGCTTTCGACGACCCGGTCTTGGCCATCTTTCCGAGAGCCATAGAGTTTTAGCGGCCAAGCCGTAGTAGAGACTTGTTGCGCAGCCAACCATTTTTTAGTCTTGTTTTGAACGAGGCCGGCAAAATTAAATACACGTTGCTTTGGTTCTGGAAACAGTTGAACTGATGATTGTCTATTGAGATGATATGGGTTTGGATTATAACTAAATAATAATTCTTCTGGCCATGCGCGGCTGCCTAACAACAACGAGAGATCTCCTCCCGAAAATGCTGGAAATACGAGTCGATTGCTACGACTCTTAATTTTTTCTATTGCGGATAGCATTGATTCTCCATAGCTCTCAATATTGTCTGGAATATTTGCATGGCTGTCAATTATAAATTTACGAAATAGTTTTTCCGAAGTGTCGAGCGCAATTAGACTGTCAAAAATACTATCGGTTTGCCAATCGTCAAATGATAAAATACAGTTAGGCGCAGCTGAGATTGCCCATAATGCATTATACACATATCCAGCAAATCCCGCCGGGTTATGTAAAAATACAAACACTTCATCATATTGGTCTAAGTTTTCGCCAATAATAACTGGACGCATGTCAACAGTATGACCCATATCGCGCAAAGCTCTAGGTAAACTATATTGACACATCGCGACCCGCAGCTGCTGCTGCAAATAAAAATCATATGTACATTGCGCCTTATTGCAACCTGTAATTAATATTCTCATGCTGTTTCTTTTGCTGTTTCTTTTGCGCGACGATTTAAAAAATCACTTGCTTGATCTTGACCATCAATTCCACCACGACACCATGCAACAAGAAAACTGCCGTAGTTAATTAGGTCTTTTCCGCTGTCTTCA
>Ga0209443_1001444_pt1 | contig 14986 bp, 12 predicted proteins | sample LauGreBMM110DCMD_2_FD_187571 | JGI IMG/M metagenome (GOLD analysis project Ga0209443, IMG submission 187571) | Freshwater lake microbial communities from Lake Michigan, USA - Su13.BD.MM110.DCMD (SPAdes) (version 2) | ecosystem: Environmental > Aquatic > Freshwater > Lake | place: Lake Michigan... | reverse complement strand
ACTCGGCACCCTGAAAACGGCCTTGAACGCATACCAGAGGACGATCAGGGCCACCGCGGTGAGGGCGGGCAGCAGGCAGGCCGCCAGACGGGATTGAGATGTCGTGCTCATGCTATGCAGGACGCACGGCGCGAAGCGCCTGCGCGGTCGTGGCCAGCAAACGTAGGAACGCCGGGGACTCCCGCAACTCCGCCTGCCTCGGATAAGCAAACGGGACGTCAATCACCGCCGTGACGCGGCCAGGATTCGCGCCCAGCACGACAATGCGGGAGGACAGGAACACGGCTTCCGCGACCGAGTGCGTGACGAAGAAGCCCGTGAAAGGGTCGCGACTGCGGATCGCGAGCAGGTCTTCGTTGAGCCGGTCACGCGTCATCTCGTCCAGCGCCCCGAAGGGCTCGTCGAGCAGCAGAATGTCTGGTGCCACGCTGAGCGCCCGCGCGATCGAGACCCGCATCTTCATCCCGCCGGAGAGCTGCCAGGGATATTTTTCCGCCGCCCCGGCAAGGCCGACGACCTCCAGCATCCGGGCGACGCACTCTCGGCGGTGCACCGGGTCGTCCCCGCGCAGCAGCAACGGTAGCTCCACATTTTCCGCCACCCGCCGCCACGGTATGAGATTGGCATCCTGGAAGACGAAGAACATCCGCTTGCGCGCCTTTTCCGGCGCCACCTCCTCGACCGTGATCGACCCCTCGCTGGCGGAGGTCAGCCCCGCGATCAGGCGCAGGAGGGTCGATTTTCCGCAGCCGCTGGGTCCGATGAAGCTGACGAACTCGCCCCGGTTCACCTCCAGATCGATGCCATCCAGCACGAGCGGTCCGGAGCCGAATCGCTTTTTCAGCGCACTGACCTTGACGATAGGGCCCGCATTCATCCGTCGATCACCCCTGCGCCCCGGCACTCGGCGGGGCAAGTTCGAACCGGTTGTGTGGGTAAGACTTCATCTTGCCCGGGTTCAGCAGGCCGGCCGGGTCGACTTCCGCCTTTAGCGCGCGCTTGTCCGCGATATTGGGATGCCTGCCCCCCTCCTCCAAGCGGTAGGTGTGGGGATTGGCGATCCCGACGCCGATTTCCCCACAAACCCGGATGATCTCCTGCAGGCGCTCCTCGGACCGGAAAAAAACCAACGGGATACCGATAATCACGATGTGACCGCCGGTGCCGTCCATCCCGCCCGGGGTGAACTTGATTCCCCCGGCCATCCATTCCAAGTGGAACATGATCTCGCCGGGAAACCGGCGATGCAACTCGGCGAACTGCTCGCGGAAATTGGGGCCGAAGCCGGACTGCAGGTAGGTGACGGTTGGATCGGACTTCAGCGCCCACAGCGTGGTGTGGTTCCAGGTGTAATCCGTGATGAAGGGCGGCCGCGGCGGATCCGGGAGCGGTTGGCGGTAGACGCACGCCAAGCCCGCCGCTGCGGACGAAGCGATCACCTCGTCCGCCTGGGAGCGAGCCACGAGCAGAAAGGACGCGTGCTCCCCGGATCTGAGATGCTTCGCCAGCGGTTTGAAATACGAGGGGATGGGCCACTCGAACTGGGTGACGAGCCGCTTATGCCACGCGTCATTTCGCGCCGCGCGGTCGGACCAATCCAGCAGCCGGTCCCAGTCCGGCGAACTGAGTATGAGCTGCTCGTAGTCGGCCTTGGGCGCGAGCCGCATCTCGACCTCGACCATGAAACCCGTGGTCCCGTAGGTGTGGAGCGCCCGCAGCGAGTCGCGCTCCTCCATGCGCAGCAGCCGAGGCTCTTCCTCGCAGGTCATCACAGTCACCGACTTGACGTTGTCACCGGCGTTGATGCCGCCCCACGTGATGGAGCCGATCCCGCCGGACCCGCCGCAGAGAAACCCGCCGATCGTGCTCTTGACCCAGGTCGACGGGAGGCACCTCAGCTCCCAGCCCGCCGCCCGCGCCACTCCCTCGATGGTGCCGAGCCGCGCTCCGGCCTCGGCCCGCACTACTCCTCCGGCCACCGAGTGGATGCGATCGAGGCGCGCCATATCGACCACCACACCGCCGTAGAGCGGAACGCATTGACCGTAGTTCCCGGTGCCCGCACCCCGCGAAACAATCGGCACCCCGGCACGGAAACAGAACCGTACCACCGCGCGCAACTCATCGATCGAGCCGGGACGCACCGCCAGGTCAGCCCGCTTGCCGTCCAGTTGGCGGCTCAGGACCGGGGAATACCAAAAGAAGTCCTTCGAAAGCCCGGCCAAGGCCTCGTCGCTGTCGATCACATGCTCGGCGCCGAGCAGGGCACGTAACTCGTCGCGCAAGCACTCGAGGCGATCATTCATGGGTCAGGTATAGCTAGATGCGGTAGAAAAAACAAAGGGCGGCGGGAAAAATCCCGCCGCCTTGAGCTGTTGATCAGCCGGGAAGCTGCTCAGAACTTGTAGGTGAAGTTCAGCTTGGCCTCGATCGGCGGGGCCTTGGTAATGATCGTGTTCGAGGCGAAGATCGGGTCCGAGCCGATGAAGTAATCCTCGCTCGTGATGTTGGAGAGCTCGAGCATTACTTGGCTAGGGCCGCGGCGATAGGTAGCGCTGCCGCTCCAGATGACCGTCGAGGGCAGGCTGAGCGTGCGCTCATGATTGAGGTAGTAGCCGGAGCGGATGCGGGGACCGCCGCTGATGGCGAACCCGTTGCCGAGGTCGTAGCTGGCGATGAGGTTGGCGGAGCCTTGGGGCGCGCCCTCAAAGCGGCCTTCCGGGTTTTTCTTCGCGATCAGACCGGTGGCGTCACCCCCGTCAGTGAAAAGAGCGCCCGCGACCAAGGGCATGTAGTACTCTTGGGTTGCGCCGAAGCGGTAACCCGGGCGCCTGATTAGGTGGGCCTCCCGCACGCCGAAGTTGGCAATAAACGAGAGCTGTTTGGTGGCCATCCAAGTGGACTCAAGCTCCACGCCCTGGGACCGCACGCCATCCTGATTGTTGGTGAAGTTGTTGAACCGCTCGCGTTTGGACTCGTAGACGGAGAGCGCCGCGAACAGCGTGTTGTCGAGCAACGACACCTTCATGCCGCCTTCGATCAGACCGGTTTCGCCGAAGTTGGCCTCCGAGCCGACGTTGCCGCCTTGCGACGGCGTCAGAGACGTGCCGTAAAGAGCGGAGGCGTAGAGTGAAACGTTGGCCGAGATCTTGTAGACCGGGTTCACGCTGGCCATGTAGAAGTTCTTGCCGCCCTTGGCGACCTGCTGACCGCGGCGGGCGTTGCGCTCGTGCTCGCCGGGGATGGTGTTCTTGAAGCTGGCCCCTTCGACGCGGGCCGAGAAGTAGGTGCTGAACGCATCGGAGAGCTTGAGCTCGCCGACGCTGAACAGCGCGAGTTGGTACAGGTCCGTCATGCCGCTCTGCGCCCAGTAGTTACGGGTGTCGCCGAAGGCCGGCCGCTGCGGGCCGGTCAGGACGATAGAATTGGCGGTGATCCGGGGGTTGCTAATGTCCCGGCGGGAAAAGGGTTCGGAGCTGAAGTCCTGGAGTTGCTTTGCCCAGCTGTAGCGGACCGATCCGCCGGAGGAGAGGCTCGTGAGCTTGCCGTTGAACTTCTGCTCCACGGTGATCTTGTCCTCGATGATAAACTGCTTCATGTTAAAGGCATAGCCGTAGGAGGAGATCTTCTCGGTGTTGATGTAATCGATGATGAATTGATTCTTGAGCGTGAGCGACGAGGAGCGGGTGTTTACGAGGTCGGCGAAATAGAGGAAGTTCTGGGCATTCACGAAGTCGCCCGGGTCGGCGAGCACTTGGTTGCCCTCAATCTTCGTTGTCAGGGCCTTGCCGCCGGCATTGAAGAAGGCCGCAGTGTAGGCCCCAGTCGTCGGGTGGAGCAGCGCCCGCAACTGAGGCGAGAGCGTCGCGACATAGCTGGCCGGGGGGATGATCGCACCGCCGCTGTTGTCGAACTGCGAGCCCCCGATGGTCGCGGCACTGGCGCCGAAACTGATGAACGGGACCGCCCCGGGCAAGACGTACCCGCCAGCCGCGGCGCTTGTGCGGTCCACCACCTCGCCCACGAGGTAGTTGCCGTTGTCGAGCAAGTCCTGCGTGACGCGATTCCAGCCGGCGTTCTCGTTGGAACGGTAACTGTAATACTCCGCGCCGGTGAACAGGGAAACGTCCCGGGTGAGCCGGGCCTTGAGAGCACCGTAGATCGAAATGTAGTTGTTCTGGACGTTATTGTAGTAGGAGTCGGCGCTCTGGTTGGTCAGCGAGATGCGGTAGGCCATGGGCTTGCCGAAGGCGAGAACCGGGCCGCCGATGTCGAGCTGCGCGTTGAAGTAGTCGTAGGAGCCAACCGTGGTGCGGAGCGATCCCCGGAACTTGTCGTAGTAGGGCGATTTCGGGAGAAAGTTGATGTAACCGCCGCCGGGGGTCGGACCGAAGGTGCCGGGGGCGGGGCCGCGCACGATGTCCATGCCTTCGAGCGAGCCGAACGAGGTGGGCATTTCATTGCGTTGAAAGGCGCGCTGCATGCCGTTGAAGAACGTGCCGGCGAAGTCGCCGCGGATGAACGGGGTGCCGGGCACACCGTAGAAGTTGGGGCGTTCGCCGCCGGGAATCACCCGTGCGACGTCGTCGAAATTACGGACGCCCAATTTTTGCATCAACTCGGGCGTCAGCACAGTGACCGAGCGGGGGATATCGAGAACAGATTTCGCCGAGCCGAAGACGGAATCGCTGGCCCGAGAGGTGGGCAGCAGACCGCCGGCGGCCGCTGCGGCGGACTCGGTGACGATGAATTTTTCGAGTTCGGTGATGCCGCCAGAAGTGTCGGACGCTTTCGGGGCTGTCTGGGCAAACAGCCCACCAAGAAGTGGGCTGGCAAACGCAAGTAAGATGCCTGCGCGGGTCATTTTCGTGGTCATATAGTATCTGTTTGGGGATTACGTATTGATCTGCAGACGGCACTTGTGTACCGACGGGAGGAAATGATGTCCTTGTGGCTTCCCATGCCGGCGCCGCGCCGAACAATCGGCGCCCTGAAGCGAAAGCGGGCGCGGATCATCGCGCGTACCTCATCGACCGAGCTCGGGCGCACCCCGAGACCGGCCCGCTTGCTATCCAACTGGCATCGCAGCACTGGGGAAAACCAGAAAAAGTCCCTCGCAAGCCGGGCCAGCGCGCTCTCCCTCCCGCGCAGAGAGTCGGTACCCAGCAGGGCACGCCACTCGGCCGTCAGGGCATCGGAAAGGTCGGTCATCGGGACGGTATTTCGAGGGAGCAAGGTTCGCGCTGAGGACATCTAACGGCTATTTAGCAGGTCTGATGCCAAATACAAAAACGTTTCCGTAAATGGGAAAACGCGCGAGGAGAGTGGCAGCATGGCGGCAAGCTAGGTTGGGGGTAGCGACGCGAAGGCAGTGGCAGACACCGAAATGAGCACTGTACAAAAACGTTTTTGTCAAGCAGACTTCTGTCATCATAATTCTGGCCACCATCCGCGGCGTGGCATTCGCGCTGCTTCCGATATCCCAAATATCCCGATGCTCATTGTACGCTGCGCCCGCGTCCCCGCTGCCCTACTCCCCGCCGGTCTCGCCGGCGCGCCGGTCGACCCTATCGAGCCGACCGTGCTGTGCGATCTGGCCATTGAAGGGAGCAGGATCAAGGCTGTCGCTCCCGCCGGCGGTCTCGGACCTCACTCCCCGGCCCGGGAGTTCGATGCCGGCGGTTCGTTGGTGTTTCCCGGCTTCATCGACGCCCACGTTCATCTCGACAAGACCCACACATGGCACCGGGCGCCCAACCGGTCCCGCACGTTTATCGGTGCCCTGCAAGCCCTGTCGGACGACAAGTCGCACTGGTCCGAAGCCGACCTGCAGCGCCGAGCCGGGTTCGCGCTGCGCTCGGCGTGGGCACACGGCACGCGAGTGATCCGGACGCACGTCGACACCAGCACGCAGTGGGGAGAGCGCAGCCACTCCGTGATGGCGGGGCTCCGCCGGGAGTGGGCCGGTCGCATCACTCTTCAGACGGTCCCGCTGTGCGGCGGCAACGACTACCTGACCGCCGATGGTGAAAAGATGGCGGATCTCGCTCTGCGCCACGGCGCGAGCGCGCTGGGCGGCTATTTCACGATGTCCGACGACCTGCCCGCTCAGCTGGACCGCATGCTGGCCATCGCGCAGGAGCGCGGCGTCGGGGTGGATCTGCACGTGGACGAGAGCGGCAACCCCAGGGCGGAATGCCTCCGGTTCGTGGCCGAGGCGGTCCTGAGGTCTAGCTTCAGCCTGCCCGTGGTTTGCGGCCATTGCTGCAGCCTCTCGGTTCAGGATCACGCCCGCGCCCAATCCACGATCGCGCTGATCCGGGCAGCGCGCATCGGCATCATCTCGCTGCCGGACTGCAACCTGTACCTGCAAGACCGCCGGTGCGCCGCCGCACAGTTTCCCCGCACTCCGCTTTGGCGCGGGATAACGCTGGTGCACGATCTCATGGATGCCGGGATCGCCGTGGCCTGCGCCAGCGACAATGTCCGCGACGCGTTTCACGCGTTCGGCGACTACAACCTGGCCGAGGTTTTCGCGCACAGCGTGCGCCTGGCGCATCTCGACGCACGACTGGAGGAATCCGTCCGCGTAGTCACCAGTACCGCGGCCGAACTCATTGGCGAGCCTGACCATGGGCGGATCGCGCCCGGCGCTTGGGCCCGTCTAGTGGTGTTTGAGGCCCACCGTTTCAGCGAGTTACTGAGTCGCCCGCGCTCACCCAGGCTCTGTATCGATGCCGAAGAGATTCACCATCCACACACCCCCGACTTCGCAGAGCTCAACGATCGGTAAGCCTTTTCTCCATGCTCATCCGCCTCTCCAAGATCTCCCTGGTAGCTTCCTCGGCCTTCTTTCTGCTCCTGGTTGTTTTCAACAACCTGACGGACTACGGTTCGAATTTCGAATTCGTACGCCACGTGCTTTCGATGGACACGACCTTTCCGGGCAATCAGGGGATGTGGCGGGCGCTAAATTCACCGGTCATCCACCATGCTTTCTACGCATCCATCATTCTCTGGGAGTTGGTGGCCGGAGGCCTGTTGGCGGTGGCCGCTTGGCGCATGTGGAAAGAGCGCGCCGAATCGGGATACGCTTGGCGCAAGGCCACCTCCCTTGCCGTAGCAGGCCTGACGGTGAGCCTTCTCCAGTGGTTCATCGCCTTCATCACCGTGGGAGGCGAGTGGTTTCTGATGTGGCAGTCGAGTATCTGGAACGGGCAGACTGCGGCGGCCCGAATGTTCACCGTCTTCGCCCTGATTCTTATATTCCTGAACCAGCGCGACCACGACAACGTCTAGGGACGCGGCCCACTTTTCCGCCTGGGCACTTTTCACCATGCTTACGAAAACCATCATCCACCCGACCGGATTCGCCGCGCCACGCGGTGCCTACAGCCCTGGCATCCTGCTGGAAAATGCGGGCGCGAGGACGCTCTACGCGACCGGGCAACTCGCGGTTGATCCTTCCGGCAACGTCATTGCACCCGGCGATGCGACCGCGCAGAGCGAGTACGTCTTCAAACTGGTAGGGGAGATACTTCGGGCCGCAGGGATGACGTTTGAGCACGTCGTGCGCGCGCAGACCTACCTGACGAACATGGACGACTTCCCAAAGTTCTCCGCCGTACGGAACCGCTACCTCGGTGGATCCTTGGCCGCGAGCACCTTGATCGAGGTCAAGGGGCTCGCCCGCCCCGGTTGCTGCGTCGAGATCGAGATCACCGCCGCCGCATGAGCAGGCCCATGCCCGTCACACCCCTCTGCATCGCGGATGACGCGACTTTTTGGCCCTGGCATCGCTGGCCCGAGTTTCACCGTTGGCCGGATCGCGAGCGTACCCTGGTCATACTACCCCTGGCCGGCAGCGCCGACTGGGGCCTCGGACATCCTATGGATTCCGAGGAGACGGTGCTGCTGAGTGTGCTGCGCGAAGCTTCCCAGCAGCGGCCATCGAATCTCCCGCTCCTAGTGCTGCCCCCGGTGCGTTTTGTACTCGGGCCGGATGCCGGTTGCGCATTCGCGGTGGATCCCCCCCTCGCCCACGGCCTGCTGGCAGAACTCCTCGCCTCGGTCTCAGCCTCCGGCTTCCGGAAGGTTGTCCTGTACAACTCCAGCCCCTGGAACGAGGAACTCATCGCCACCGTCGCGCGCGATAACCGAATCGCGCTGGGACTGCAGATCTTTCGCGTCAGCCTCAGCGGTCTGGGACTGGACCTCCACCCGACGCGCAGCCAGTCCCGCGGGCAATTCCAGACCCTCGTCACCGCCCTGACGGGCCGAGAGCCGGAAGCGCTCCCGGTCGAGGTCACCGCTCCCGCCACGCGACCATGGGGTGACGAGCGGGTGCATCCCCTCCTGAATGCCCCGCTGCCGCTGGAGGCCGCGCGCGCCGCGGGGGCGTCGATTCTTTCCACTGCGGCCGGTCGATTGCTAGGGCTGCTGAGCGAGATCAACCTGTGTGCTCCACTGCCCAATGCAGGGAGAATCCTTCCCGCTCAACCCTGAAGGTTCCGCCACCATGAACCCGGCTCCCGTCACGTCTTTTCCTTCTTACCGGTCCCGCTGCCTGACCGCGATGACGCCGCGCCAGATCGCGGGTCTTGCCGACAAGAAATGGGCGCCGGTGATCATCGTCACCGGCGCGATCGAGCAGCACGGCCCGCACCTCCCGGTGGCCGTGGACTCCTTCCTCGGCCAAGTTTGGCTCGAGGTTGCGCTACCCAAGTTGGCGAGCGACGTATCGTGCTACGTCGCGCCGCCCATCACGGTCGGCAAGAGCAACGAACACACTGGATTCCCCGGGACGCTCTCAATCTCAAAGGACACCTTGCGCGGACTCCTTCTGGCGCAGGCACGCCAGATTAGCGCCTGGGGATTCCGCCATATCGCCATCATCAACACCCATGGCGGAAACTCCGCCGTGATCACTTATACTCTCCGCGAAATCTCGGCCACGCTGGGGCTGCGTTGCGGAGTGCTGCTCTCGAAGGTCGATCATGGGCTGGGCGCCCAGGAAATGACCTACGGTTACCATGCCAACACGGTGGAAACCGCTCTGATGCGAGCCACCGCCGGATGCCACGTTGATATGTCATTGGCCGTGCGGGAGTATTGCGGTCAGGCCGACTCATCTGGAAACCTCCGCCCCGAGCGCGCCCCGGCCACGATAGGTTGGATCACATCCGACCTATCCCGATCCGGCGTGATGGGCGACGCCACAGCCGGCACGGTCGAACAAGGACACCGGTGGCGCGAGCAAATCGCGTCCGCCTACGCCGCAGCGATAACCGATCTCGCCCGCGCGGCCAAAGCCGACGTCGTGCCGGCGTGACAGGAGTGTAAGCTCCGCGGCTTCCCCACCACTAAGGCCGAGGGGCAAATGATTGGGACCCGGCGTTAGCCTGCATGCACCCTGCGGGCCGACTGCGTCGGGGCGAACCGCGACGAAGTCGCCTTTTCGCCCTTGTGGACGGCGAAACGCGGATGCGCCTTACTGAAAAATCTGTGATGCATCCGGGTTAGAGCGCCGCGGGATTCTGCTGGAAGTCGAGCGCCAAGGCGGCGCTCCATGAAAACTCATCGGTGCCAAGGCCGAGCGCGGAGGGCAGCGTGCCAGGCCGAGGATCAAAGTACTCCCAACGGCCCGCGGCGCCAACGGCGCGCAGCGTGTCGGACCGCACTCGCTCGGCCAGATCGCCCAGACCAGCTTGGCGCAATCCGTGATGCAGCATCCAGTTCACATTCACCCACACGGGGCCACGCCAGTATCGAACGGGATCGAAGGCGGGCTCGTCCGTCGCCACCGAGGGACAGAGGAGCCAGTCGGTACTGGGAGCGAACGAGGAGGTGAGATGATGGGCCAGCTTCCGCCGTTGCGTGCCATCACAGACCCGGGCGAACAGCGGCATGAAACCGGAGGAGGTCTTGATCGCGATCCGGCGGCCCGCGCGCAGGTCGTAAGGGAAATAGAAGCCACGCTCAGCATCCCAAAACTTTTTGTTGATGGCAGCGGCCGTCCTTTCGCACCAACCCTCGATTTCAACAACGGTTTCCACATCGGCATCGACCTCGCGCGCCAGCGATAGCAGCGCCAGATTCGAACGTGCTAGGACCGAGTTAAAGAGCACATCCTGGATCAGGAACGGGGAACGTTCCGCGATCTCGTCGTCCCGGTAACCGCAATCCTTGAAGAGATCGACCAACGCCATGTAGCGCCGATAGTTCACGTCCGTTGGACGATGAGCGGCCGCGACGGCCTGGTTATCTCTCCGCAGGCTTGAGACGTCGCGGGCCCGCGATAGGTCAATCCCCTCCAGCGCCGCATCGTAAACGGGCGAGTTGTCGGTACCGGCCTCCCAATTGTGCTGAATATAAACCAGGCCTTCGCCGAATGGATCGCGGTTCCGGTAAAGGTGGCGATGTTGGGCCACCAGCGCCGGAAATATCTCGCGCCGGAACGCAGCCCATTCCGCCGTGCGGCCCAAAGGCAGCGACGAAATCCGCTCGACGATGAACGCGAAAACCGGGGGCTGGGTGATGCCCGACGTGCGAACTCCCTCCGGGCGCGAAGCGACCTTGTCCGTGCCCCAAGCGTCAGGCCCAGGAAAGTAGTTGTCGGCAGGCCGATGAAACACGATGTGCGGCACCATGCCGTTGCGCCACTGGCCGCGGAAAAGGCTGCGGAGTTCGGAGATGGCTCGTTCGGGCCGCACATGGGCTAAACCAAGCGCGATGAACCCGGCATCCCAATTCCATTGAAAAGGATAAAGATTCGGCGAAGGCAGCGTGTAGCCGTCGCGCCAGTTGCGATCGAGTGTGGCGGTGGCAGCGGCAAGCATGGCGGGATTGGCAACGCGGACTACCGGACCGGGGCTGATTGGAGGAGACGGGGGCTCAAGTCGAACCATCTGCGATTCACCCTAGTGCAAGGGAAAAAACCCCGGCGCCTAACGCTTGCGCAGCGGGAACGGGCGCGCTCCGCCAACGGCCGAGACTGATTCGTCCGGGGATTCGAACCGACGGCGCCACGAGGGAGACGAAAGTTTACGGGGATACAGGAAAGGCACGGCAAAAACGTTTTGGGTAGTAGAGTGCTGACCGAGTCCGAGTGCTCTTTCATCGATGACCAATGAAAGATTGAAAGAAGAGGATTGATCAGTAGGATGAGGACAAAACAGAAACGTTTTTGTCAAGCCACGACCCCTCAGGAATTCAGGCGGCGGGCATCGTCGTCCTTTACCCGCGACAACTTTCCATTTATCCGGAAGTCCTTCCCACCCCATGTCGATCGTTCTCCTCGCCAAGAATCTAGGCCTCTCGATCTCGACGGTGTCGCGCGCCCTGAACGGCTACGATGACGTTTCCGCCGCCACGCGCGAGCGGGTCGCCCTCCGGGCCAAGGCCATCGGCTACCGCCCCAACCCCAGCGCACGCCGCCTCGGCGCAGGCAAGACATCGGCCATCGGGGTTATCCTGCCTGCGGCGAGCAGCACCGGGCAGGCGGTTGACTCGATGTACTCAAGTCTGCTGTGCGGAGTGGTGACCGAGATCGAGCCGGCAGGCTACCACCTGCTTGCCTCAATGCAGGCGAAGCACGACGCCGCCCGCGAGGCCGCGCTTTACGAGAATTTCATCAGGGGTGGCTGGGTCGATGCGCTGCTGATCGTGCGCACAAGGGTGCACGACGCGCGCCTGGAACTCTGCCGCGCAGCGAAGATACCTTTCGTAACCTACGGCCGGACCGAATCGGACGAACCTTACGCGTGGGTGGACACCGATAACGAAAAGGCTTTTCACTTGGCGACAACGCGGCTGCTTGACCTCGGACATCGACGGATAGCGCTGATCAACGGGCCCGACGAATACTATTTCGCCCAACTGCGCCGCCGCGGGTATCTCCGGGCGCTCGCGAGCCGCAAGCTGAAGCCGGATCCGGCGTGGATCCTCCATGGCGACCTGACGGAGGGATCCGGACACGAACTCTGCCGCTCGCTGCTTATCCGGAGTCCCGCGCCCACCGCCTTCGTTTGCGCGACCGATTCCATGGCGATCGGTGCGATCGCGGCGTGCCGAGAAGCCAATCTTTCCATCGGGACCGACGTCTCCGTGATCGGCTACGGCAATTCCAGCCTCTCCGCATTCTGCGATCCTCCCCTCACTACCATGGAGCACGGGGTTTTCGAGAACGGCCGGTATGTCGGTCGAGCCCTGCTCCAATTGCTCCGAAAAGAGATCCAGCCGGAGGAGGTTCACTACCTTGAGCCCGTCGTTCTCGTGCCGCGCAAGTCCGACGGACCGGCACCCCAAGGCGGCTAGGAGCTGTTTTCTGCTAACGATCCGGAGTTTGAGCCAGACGGGGAGGCAAGCGAGCCATAGCATCGCAGCGAAGGTGGAATGGAGTTTCTCGTAGCGCGTGGCGATTCAGGGCGAGTGTCCGCCGCCTGCTTTGAGCAAGCGCTCGCGGTCGGTACGACATGGCCGCCGACCGGGCAAAACTCTGCGCTCGTGCGTCGGAGTTCCTCCTAAGGAATATCAGCAGCTATTGATCCGGGCCGTTCAGGGTGTCGGGCTCCAAACAGGAAGCGGCCCATCACTCCGGATTTTCGCCCGCGCGCCGCGCGGCGTCGGGGCGGCCGGGCAAACGACGAAACCGACGGTTGATCGAAGCGGATTGAACGTCGCGCGAATCGTGATTTCGCCTCGTCGCTTAATTCGCCAAACGGTGAGACGCACCGCCCGCCGTTTCGGGTTATCGCCCGCGTGAAATAGTTTCCGAACCGGGTTTTCACCGAAAATCCCATCGACAAAATCCGAGCCGAAGCGAAACCCTTTCCCGCGCCGCACCCCATGCCCCCGACTGAACAAGCCCGCTGGTTCTCCGAAGAAGTCTATCCCCACGAACCCGCCTTGCGTGCCTATCTCCAAGCCCGTTTCCCCACTCTCGCCGATCACGACGATATCGTGCAGGAGACCTACACGCGGCTCCTCCGCGCGCAGGGCAACGGCGGCGTGCATTACCCGAAGGCCTTTCTCTTCACCGCGGCGCGCAATATCGCCTTCGACCTCTTCCGCCGCCGTGGCGCGAAACCGACCGAGGCCGTGACGGATTTAGTCGAACTCACGGTTTTGGAGGACCGGCCCGAAGTGGGAGAACAAATCGACCAAGGCTACGAACTCGAAGTGCTCGCCGACGCCGTCCGCGCCCTGCCCGACCGGTGCCGCCAAGTCATCATGCTCCGTTACCTCGACGGTCTCGCTTACAAAGAAATCGCCGAACAACTCGGCATTTCGCCCGAGACGGTAAAAGTCCATATGGCCAAAGGCATGAGGCGCTGTGCCGCGTTTTTCGCTGATCGCGGCCTGCTCGAAACTGCTCCGCCCTCCGCCAAGGATCTCATCACATGACCCAAGCATCCGCCCACGAAGATCCGATCGAGGAGGTCGCCGCCAACTGGTTGACCGCGCGCGCCGAGGGTTTCTCGTCGGCGCAGAAACGCGATTTCGAGCGCTGGTGCCGCGCCGATCCCCGCCATCGCGCCGCCGTCGCCCGGCTTGAAACCGCCTGTGCGTTGCTGGAAAAAATGCCTCTCGTCCGCGCGGAGCTGCTGCCGGTCGTCGAGTTCCCCGCGCCGCCTCGCGCGCCGCGCGCGCCCGCCCCTGCCACCCGGCGCATCGTCACCCCGCTACGCGTCGCCGTCGGCCTCGCCGCCGGCCTCGCGCTCGCATTCGCCGGTGCCCGCTGGGTTACGCCGCCAAATCCCGCGGCCGACCAGATTTTCGCCACCTCCGCCGGCGGCTACGAACGCGTCGTCCTGGCCGACGGCTCCGTCCTCGAGCTCAACGCCGACACGCGGCTCCGCGTCTCCCTCGCCCCGCACGAGCGCCGCGTGGACCTCGCCGCCGGCGAGGCCCACTTCACCGTCGCGCCCGATCCCACCCGACCGTTCACCGTCTCCGCCGGAGGCGTTGCCGTGCGCGCGGTGGGCACCGCGTTCAACGTCCGCCTGGCCACCACCGCCGTCGAGGTGCTCGTCACCGAAGGCAAAGTCTCCGTCGCCGAGGTGGAGCGCGTGGTCCCTAACGCGCTTTCCTCCTCCGTCGGGCGGTCACGCGACGAACGCAACGCCCCAACCGTCGGTCGGACGAGCGGCCGCCCGACGTTCCTGACGGCCAACGAGCGCACCGTTTTCACGCTGCCCTCCGCCCCGTCGAACGCCGCGCCCACCGTGGAAAAAATCGCCGCCGAAGCCCTGCGCGAAGCCCTCTCGTGGCAGGAGCGCAAACTCGTGTTTTCCGAGACCCCGCTGCGCGACGTCGTCGCCCAGTTCAACCGCCGCAACCGCCTCCAACTTGTCATCGGCGATCCGTCGATCGCCGAGCGCCCCGTGGGCGGCACCTTCGCCGCCGACAACGTCGAAGGCTTTGTCCGCCTGCTTGAGGGCAGCGGCGCGATCACGGTCGAGCGTCGCGAAGAATTGACCGTCGTTTTGAGGGCAGTGCGTTAGGGCGTTCGCCAGCTACGGCGAAAAATCATGCGAGCGTGGATAACCCGTTTCATCCGGTGCTGCGTCTCAGGAGCGTCCCCATTGTTCCTGTTGATGAAACCCCTGATTTCCACCGGCTCGGCCACGGCATTCGCCGTGTGTTCTCTGGCGTGCGCGACTGCGCCCGCGCCGGCCGCTGAGGCGGTGCGCAAGAGCTATGACATCGCAGGCGGCGACGCCGTGAACACCCTGAAGCGTTTTGCCGATGAATCAGGTCGGCAGGTGGTGTTTTTGGTCGATGCCGTCCGCGGCGTGAAAACCAATCCCGTGCGAGGCGAGTATTCCGCGCGGGAGGCGCTCACCCGCCTCGTCGCCGAGACCGGACTGGCCTTTGCGGAGGACGCCAAGTCGGGAGCTTTGATGGTGAACCGGGCGGGGCACGAGGAGTCGCCCGCCGCACCATCAAGTCAGGCCCCGACGCCCAGAAAAATTTCTCAAGAATC
>Ga0209443_1001443_pt1 | contig 14989 bp, 8 predicted proteins | sample LauGreBMM110DCMD_2_FD_187571 | JGI IMG/M metagenome (GOLD analysis project Ga0209443, IMG submission 187571) | Freshwater lake microbial communities from Lake Michigan, USA - Su13.BD.MM110.DCMD (SPAdes) (version 2) | ecosystem: Environmental > Aquatic > Freshwater > Lake | place: Lake Michigan... | reverse complement strand
ATATATTCTGCTTAATATTCAATAATACACCTTGTGGTTGAGTAACTCCTAATCCCACACTTCCATCATAGGCTAATGTTAGCAATTCGCGATTTAGATTAGATGCTGATATAACATTGCTACCAGAAATATTCTGCTTAATATTCAATAATACACCTTGAGGTTGAGTAACTCCTAATCCCATACTTCCATCATATGCTAACGTTAGTAATTCGCTATTTAGATTAGAAGCTGATATAACATTGCTACCAGAAATATTCTGCTTAATATTCAATAATACACCTTGAGGTTGAGTAACTCCTAATCCCATGCTTCCATCATAGGCTAATGTTAGCAATTCGCGATTTAGATTAGAAGCCGATATAACATTGCTAGCAGAAATATTCTGTTTTATATTCAATAATACTCCTTGTGGTTGAGTAACTCCTAATCCCATGCTTCCATCATATGCTAATGTTAGAATTTCGCGATTTAGATTAGATGCTGATATAACATTGCTACCAGAAATATTCTGCTTAATATTCAATAATACACCTCGTGGTTGAGTAACTCCTAATCCCATGCTTCCATCATATGCTAATGTTAGCAATTCGCGATTTAGATTAGATGCTGATATAACATTGCTATTTACAATATTCTGCTTAATATTCAATAATACACCTTGAGGTTGAGTAACACCTAATCCCATGCTTCCATCATATGCTAACGTTAGAACTTCGCGATTTAGATTAGAAGCCGATATAACATTGCTATTTACAATATTCTGTTTTATATTCAATAATACGCCTTGAGGTTGAGTAACACCCAAACCCATGCATCCATCATATGCTAATGTTAGCAATTCGCGATTTAGATTAGATGCTGATATAACATTGCTACCAGAAATATTCTGCTTAATATTCAATAATACACCTTGTGGTTGAGTAACACCTAATCCCATGCTTCCATCATAGGCTAATGTTAGAATTTCGCGATTTAGATTAGATGCTGATATAACATTGCTACCAGAAATATTCTGCTTAATATTCAATAATACACCTTGAGGTTGAGTAACTCCTAATCCCATGCTTCCATCATAGGCTAACGTTAGAACTTCGCGATTTAGATTAGAAGCCGATATAACATTGCTATTTACAATATTCTGTTTTATATTCAATAATACGCCTTGAGGTTGAGTAACTCCTAATCCCATACTTCCATCATATGCTAACGTTAGTAATTCGCTATTTAGATTAGATGCTGATATAACATTGCTATTTACAATATTCTGCTTAATATTCAATAATACACCTTGTGGTTGAGTAACACCCAAACCCATGCTTCCATCATATGCTAATGTTAGCAATTCGCGATTTAGATTAGATGCTGATATAACATTACTACCAGAAATATTCTGCTTAATATTCAATAATACACCTTGTGGTTGAGTAACTCCTAATCCCATGCTTCCATCATAGGCTAATGTTAGAACTTCACGATTTAAATTAGATGCCGATATAACATTGCTACCGAATATATTCTGCTTAATATTAAATAATACGCCTTGTGGTTGAGTAACTCCTAATCCCATGCTTCCATCATAGGCTAATGTTAGAACTTCGCGATTTAGATTAGATGCTGATATAACATTGCTACCGAATATATTCTGCTTAATATTCAATAATACACCTTGCGGTTGAGTAACACCTAATCCCATACTTCCATCATAGGCTAATGTTAATACTTCACGATCTAAATTAGATGCTTCAATAATATTTGTATTTCTTTTTTGTAATACTGACAAAGATGTATTATTACCATGCCCTTCTATATATAAATTACAACTAACATATAAATCAGTGTATAAATCCAAATTATACTTATTATTTAATAAATCTGATTTATGTAAAACTAAAATATCATTAATTATATTGGGAGTTAAATAATCTTTAACATAAAAAAATTTATAATCTTCGTGATTACCACTCGAATACGCATTTATTTCAAGACCATTTGAACCTAAAGAATTAAAGTGAATATTACTAGAATTTATTTCATACTCTAAATGAAAATATTTGTATACTAACTCAAATATATAATTGTTTAATATCTCAATTAAATCATTGCCGTTGGCATCATATATACGTCCATCAATTCTTAAATTTCCTTTTATATCTAAGCCTCCATTAATGAACATATTACCGTCACTATCAATTTTAAGAGGTACAAATTGGTTATTGTCGGAATTAGCATATTTTATCTCAAAAATACCATCGTAACTATATATTTCATGACCTTCAAAAATACTATTATTTCTTTCAACATCATTAATTAAAGAAATATGAGGTTTATAATTTGTATAATTATAGTTTCTAATACCTATACTGATATTACTTAAATTATGATTAGAATAATCATTAAAATATTCTTCAATAATTAAATTTTTATTTATAGTATTTCCCAATATATCAAATGTATCAATAATTATATTAGAACTTAAGAGTTCAAATTTCATAGTTCTCGGCGTTGAATTAGCATTAGTATTAATAGAATAATTTGATGTTTTAAAGATTATATTATTTGCATCAATAATATTTGAAGTAATATTTAAATATGCTGTATTTTTATCAAATAGATTATCAAATATAATATTTGATGTAGTAATATTTAAATAATTTGAATGAATAGAATAAAATATACCATCATAAGATATATTCGAATTATATTTCAATACATTTGTTGTATAAGTATTTAAATAACTATTAGAATATTGAATATATTTTTCATTGATATTTATTTTACTTTGTTTAAAATCAGTATAAATATGTTCAAATTTTGGATTATTATCATTAAATGGATTTGTTCCTGTAGAAAGAGTTGTCGTAATATAATTACTAATATTAAAATAATTACTATTATCTATTGTTTCTAAATTTGAATAATTTGTAATAGTAATATTACAAGAAACCGTCGAAGCGATATTATATTTATTTGTATATGTATAATCAAAAAGTATATTACTATTATCTTCTATAGTAATAACCGAATTGTTATATATTACAAAACTTTTCTCAATAATATCACTTGGTCTTATATCATCGTTGCTACTATAAAATATTTGTTTAGGTATTATATTAAAATTATTATCACGTGTTAATTTAAATTCATCTTTTACACTATCTGGCGTAATATTAAAATTTTGATTAAAAGATAGATAATTTATATTTAAATTACTAAAGAAATATGGATAATTAATATTAGAATGTACTGAAATATATGACAAATTCTTTGATATTGTATTGCTTGTTTTAAATATAAATTCTTCGTCTTTAATATTATTTGATATAATAGGATTTAAATTGTCATCTACAGCAGGCAACGTAGATATATTTTGTTTATATAAACTGAAATATTTTTTATTATTATTATTCCAATTGGATGATAATAAGTCAATTGATACATTATTATAATCTATTTTAACAACACTATTAAACATATATTCATAACTATATCTACTTGTAATTGCCATAGGAACAGTATCATAATCGCTTTTTATTACAAATGTTTGATTATTATCTGTTAAAAAGTTTTCGTTAAATCCAAAACGCGCACCTCTACGTTTATCTTCATTATATTTGAATGCATCTATTGTAAAAACATTAGTTAATATTGGTTCATTAATAGTATTATTTGGCAATGATGAAGATACATCAATAGTAAATTTATGATTATTATGAAAATCACCTCCAGAAATAGTGTGATATACATTTTTACCCTCTGAATTTAATAAATTAATAGAAGCAGGGTATTTATTATTTGTAATTTGTAAACCATATTTTTCATTACCATCAATATGTAATAAAATATTAGAACTTTTATCAGTACCTAGACCAAGATGTGCTATAGTACTATTGGCGTCCCCATTATTACTAACTTTATTCATAAAACGTAAGAAATTTTTATAAGCATTATTATTATATACATTAAAATCAAGAGACGTATTGCTATTATTATTGCCCACACTGATTTGGATAGAATTTTTAATATTATTTACTTTATCTTGACTATCATCTATTAATTGCAAATTACTGTTATAAATAGCAAGTTCTATCATAGAATAGCAAATATTAGATTTTGAATAAGTAATAAATTTGGTTACAGGATTATCATCATTCATATTTTTAATTATTACAGGAATCTTTTCATTTTCAATAGCATCTATTATTATATTTTCCGTAGGTCTCAAAATATCAAAAGACATGGCTATTTTATTATCTGATTGAGAATATCCATTATCAATATCACTTGAACTCGATATATAATTTATATATCTATTTACTCTTTGTAAATTTGACGATAATGCTTTCATTGTAAAATTAAAATTACATCCGTCATTATCTAAAATATTGATATTACCATGAACATTTAAATCCCCATATATTGTCATTGCGGATTTATCATCGTATGATATCTCAGGTTTATTTACATCTATATGATATTTAGAAGTTTCTGTATCATAATAAAATGACATACCATACGACGTAGGTTCTACTGTTTTATTAGTATACCCTATTTGTAAAGGACCTACTCTCATATAATCTCTTGCGTCTAGATCATTATATTTATGATTTTTATAAATGAACCATTTTTCATTATTTCTATCTTGATTTATATCTCTATCATATTCGCATATATCAATACCGCTATAATCTGCGTTATTAAAAAGACCTCCACCTCTAACTCCTCTATAAATACGTATAGTCGAATAATTATAATCATTTGTAAATAAGTTTCTTATTTGTAAAGGTGTGACATTTTCTTCACCATTCCAACCAATAGATATATTTTTATTAGTATAAAAACTATCGGGAGTACTTGTTTGCTGAAGTGTCTCTAATAATATGTTATTTTGATAATATAAATCAGCATTAATACCTTTTTTAACATTTAGACCTCTCATATCAGAAGCAAATGACAAAAGTTCGTTATAGTTAATACAAAATTTATCAGTTGTAGAATCGTATAAATTAAAAAAGTTTTTATCATTATTATAAATAAAATTTTTAGTTCTTTTAAAATTATTATTTTGAGAAACATAATAATCGTTTGCCGCTACAATACCATTAATATCTAGTGAAAACATATTATCGGGAATTAATTTATTAATACCAACTTTTCCTTCTAATAAAGATAATGTTGGAGGTGTATTTTGTAAATTAGGAAGATAGCGATTTGAAGTTAATATAGATATATCAGTTGATGGGTAAAAATATATATTATTTTTTTTTCCTGTTACTTTATTTGTATTAAATATTAAACTGTTATCGTTATAATCAAGACGTGACAATCTTCCAATATTTGCTATATAATTTTTATTCTCTAATGTATTTTTTAATAATATATCAAAATTATTACTTGTAGTTCTATCATTTTTAGTGATATTTAGAATACCATCGAAACCATCGCTGCTTGTGAGCCCTAATCCTAATTTATTTGGAAAATTAACATTACAATTAGCATCAAGAGATGCTATATTACTGCTAATATAAACAAAAATATAATTACTTCCATCTACTAAACTTTTCTCAAAATTACCAGTAAAAGTATCAGTAGTATTTAATGGAGTTACACGTATATTATTAATAAATAAATCATTGGTTATATTTAATTTATTTATATTAATATTTTCTACATTATCAAAATCTACATTATTGTTAAAAGATACACTACCGTCAAATATAGAATGGTTGCTAACATTTAAAAATTTAGTTGTTAAATTACATCCTATTATAGCATTATTATCAATATTAATATTATTTGTATTTAATAATTTAAGAATAGATAAATTATTAGTAAATCTATACAAAGAATCTGTAAAATCTCCACCATTTATTTGTGTGGCATTTAGAGAACCTAAGCCCATACCGCGAATATATATATCATCAAGGTGTTTATAAGTTTTTGTTTGATAATCATATAATAAAATATCATCAAATGTAGACAAACCTTTTACTTCTAATTTAGATTTTTCATTTAATTCTATATTATTTGTGCTATTATTTGTAAAATTTTTTTTATTATAGATTTTAAAACTAGTATAATTTGTACCTATTCCTACATTATTATTAGCATCAATAGTCATCGCAGGAATATTGGTAGTATTATATATGGGGAACGATTTAGTACCGTATGCCATATTAATATCTGCCGATGAACGACTTACGTGAAATTCAAGAGGTACTCCTTTTGTTGTAGATATAATAGCAGGGGATATATTACTTCCACCAATAATACCCATACACATTTTAACAGGTTCTTCGCTGTTATTCGTATCATTGCGTATAGAAATATGCATACTATTAAAATTATTATTTGGTGTCGAAACAATATTTAGAGGATGAGTATTTTTAAAGGTATCAACATGTCCGCCAAAAGTAACATAATTAGGTGTAAAAATATTTTTAACATCATAATTAATATTATATGGATTGCTATAATTTGTTATATATCCTGTTTGAAATGGTTGTGATACAACAAGATCATTGGTTTTAACTATAAACTCTTTAATTAAATTACATGTTATGGGATTAGTATTATCTATTCTAATATTACTTAGTTCTAAACCAGCCGCTTTAATAATACCAGAACAATAGATATTTTTATCAACATATAAGGAAGTATCGTGAGTCAAATTATTACGCGCCAAATTTCTTGAAGCATTAACAGCAGTACCTTGAGTATTTACTATAAGATTCCATTTAACATTTGAAGTATCTCCTGGAATATAAGTTTTTTCACCAACCACTAAAAATTCATCATTTGTTAAATTTAAATTATTTATATTTTTTGCTTCATTTTCGTCATCAAGTTGAAACCCTATAGCAACCGAATCAAGTTGTATTAGAGGAGCTGTTATATCAGCACTCATTTACTATCTTATTCTATTTAAAAGAAAAATACATTTAATATTTATATATATAAAAAATGATATATTATTAATTATTGTTAAATAATTAAACATGAAAAGAATTGATAATATTCACAATAAGACAATGGATATAGACATTGAGAATCAACCGTATAATTCTAAAAATATCTTATTAAACGAAGATGATTTATATACATTATTGAAAAATAACGGTTTGTCTGGTTTAAAAATAAAAAATATTAATTTATATCGCGTAGCATTCGTTCATAAATCATATTGTACTATGAAAAATACAGATTTTAAAAAAAGTAATGCTAATTGTCCCAATGATTGTTTACCATTACAGGATATGTCATATGAAAGATTGGAGTTTTTAGGAGATTCTTTATTGGGAATGATTGTAGCAAATTATTTATATAATAGATTTCCTGATCAAAACGAAGGATTTTTATCTAAAATTAGGACAAAAATAGTAAATGGAAAAATGCTTGGATATTTATCCGATAAAATAGGATTACCGAAGTTTGCCATAATATCAAAACAGGTTGAAGAATCTGGGGGAAGAAATAACTATAAAATAATGGAGGACATATTTGAGGCATTTTTAGGGGCATTATATTTAGATTTTCAAACAGATAATGATAATGTTATTATTCCAAATATAAATATAAATCCATCATCTGGTGCTGGCTATTTTGTTGTAGAATCATGGCTTATATATATTATAGAGAATTATATAGATTTTTGCGAACTTATTAGAATTAAAAATAATTACAAGGATATGCTTGTATCTCATATGTTGCATTCTTTACAAGATACTCCTCAATTTAAGGAATTAAATGTGGCGATTAAAGATAATATAAGAGTATTTACTTATTGTGTTAAAGATAAAAATGGAAGCATTATTTCGACGGCTATAGGAAATACAAAAAAGGAGGCAGAAAATAATGCTTCTAAAGAGGCTCTTATATATTACAAAATAAATATACAAGAATACAATTCAAATATATAAGAAAATATATATATATTTTCTTATATATATCATTATTTATAATTAATATATGAATATTACACATTTAGTTTTATCAGGCGGAGGTATGAGAGGTGTAATATTTGTAGGTGCGTTACGATATATATATATTAATAATATAAATAAAAATATAAAACATATTGCTGGATGTTCAATAGGGGCATTCATTGGATTGATGATTGTTTTTAAATTAACGATTGAAGAAATGGAAGAGATATTATATATTTCTAAAAATGATAGTGAATTATGTCATTTATCAATAAAAAAATACATTAAATTAATTACAGAATATGGTTTATTTAATACAGAAATTTTTATTAAACATTTGAAAAATGTTGTAAAAAAAAAATATCCGGAAATGTGTTTATTAAATGAGTATAATACTCAAGATATTTCAGAAACTATTACATTTTCACAATTATCAAAAAGTTTTGGTATTAATATATATATATCTTGTACTAATATAAATACATGCAAAAACGAGATTTTTTCTATTGAAAATACTCCTAATATATGCGTATATAAGGCATGTTGTGCGTCAATGGCTATACCATTATTATTTAAACCTATTAATATAGATGATTATTACTATTATGATGGTGCGTTAACTAATAATTTTCCTATAAAAATATTTGCGAATGTTCCAAAAGAAAATATAATTTGTATGATTTTATATAAAGAAGAAGATAATAATAATAATATAAATGAACCTGTTAAAAATATTAATTTAATATATATTATAAAACAGTTGATGACTATTTTAAATATATTAAGAGTAAAACAGGTTTTATTAAAAGAAATTCAAGATAGTAATTGTATTGATTATTATAATCCTAAGAATCTTGTATTAAATAATGCTATTAATATTACATTTAATAGAAAAGGTATGAAATTACATGTTACAAATAAAGAGATGGATGAAATGATATATGTTGGTTTTGAGAGTATGACTAAATACATTGAAGAAAGAAATAGTAAATATATATACGATAATAAAAAAAGGGCTGATGCTATTCTTAATTTTTGATAAGTATTTTCTTATTAATATAATAAGGTTTTTTATTAATTATAGTAGCCTTTGGTGGTAATTTATTTACAAAAATATTATTAGGAGCGTTTAATAAAATAGGTATAATTGTATTATTTGTTAAATTCTCTAAGAACATTGCATTATTATTTTTAGGTAACGTATTTTCATATATAGCATTTTTAAACAATTTAACGAAAAATCCTACACTATCAGAAGGTAAATTGTTATCTACAGATATCCATGATTTAGGTTCTATATTTTTATTTTTAAAAGCATTAATTAATCTAACATAGTCGGCTTCAATTGTAGATATATTTGATGATATTAATTTTTTAGCAAAACCAAAATCATAGATAAACATAGTATATTCGCAAGATTTTAAATAATAACTATTACCATATATATTATAATGATGATAACTGTTTTTATTAATTCCATAATTTATTTGATATAGAAAATTACCCCAATGACAATCTCCGTGAACATAACCTAGATGATGAAATGTCGATATAGATAATATAATTTGAATAAAAACATTATATAATATGTTATCATTTTTAAGAAATAATTTGTTACTACATAATTGTTTTAAATCGCCTCTTGCTAATTCATTTAATAAAACATAATATTTTTTGTTGACAACAATATCAGGTAGATTTTTATTAGTAATTTTATCGCACATAATAACTTTATATGTAAGAATAAAATGTCTTGAACACATAGTTTTTACAATTTTATCTGTTATTTTTAAATTAGTATTTGCTTCAAACAAATTTACACTATTATTAATCATAATTTTTGATGCTATAGGAAATTTGCCTATCTCTTTTCTAATGGCTGTGATATAAATATATCCGTATTTGCTGATAGAACCAAATTTTTTAGTAAGAAATATTGTATCGTTAATACTATAGCCTTTGTTATTATTACTTTTTTTAGAATTAATATCATACTCTACTAAACATTGATTATTACTAATGTTTTTTAATCTTTCTATTATATGATTGTAGTAGAAAATTCTTTGTTTTAAATTGTATTTTAAATTTTTATTTTTAAAATATTTAATTAATAATTCTGGTATTTTTATATTAGATTTATCATATGTATCAATAAGTTTGCTATTCATTGAATTTGAAAAATTATTTTTTTTTGAAATATTATTTGTATTATAAATATACGATTGAGACATTATATTATTTATCTTCTATTTATAAAGCAATATTCTAATATAATAATATAATAGATTTAATGAATAATAAAGAAGATAAAAGATCTAATACAGAACCTTATATATTTATAATAGATTTGGACGGAACAATAATAGGTGATTGTAATTATCAATGTGATTTATATAATATTATTGAATTAATAAAAAAAAATAATATAAAAAATTTAAATAAACATAAACTATTATGTAATAATTATTTAAAAGAAAGTTATTCCGACAAATCCTTATTAATAAGACCATACTTTTTTACATTTATAGCGGCTATGAAAAAACAGTATCCATTGTGCTATTTTTACATATATACGGCATCAGAGAAAAAATGGGCTAATAAAGAAATAGCGATAATAGAAAAGAATAATAATTTTAAATTTGATAGACCGTTATTAACGCGCGATAATTGTATAATAGATAATAATGGAAATATAAAAAAATCTATTGCCAAAGTATTGCCATTAATAAGTAAAAGTTTAAAAATACCTAATAAATATGATATCAGTAAGAGACTATTAATAATAGATAATAATCCAACATTTATAGATTATACTGAAAATTTATTAATATGTCCATCATATAATTATATGAAATTTTATGATTTGCGCGAGACTTTACCGAATAATCATAAATGCGAAGATTTGAAAAGATATATAGATAGATTAATTAAAGAAAAAAGAATAAGTAAGATATCAAATAAGACTACAGAAAATTTAGAGAAATTATATAAATGGTTATATAAAAAATGCAAGAGAATAAATAAATACAATTCAAAATATAATAATGATACTTTTTGGAAAGATTTAATAACACTTATTAAAAATTATAATATCACATCATATACACCTAAAATAGTAGCCGAAATTCAAAAAAGTATTAATAAAAATAATTAAAAATAGTAAAATTATTGAGTAAATAAGGATATGAATAATATATATTAATATATTAATATATGATATATATAAGTTTTGATATTGGGGTTAAGAATTTGGCGGTATGTATAATAAAGAAGACGGATATATTAGAAATTCTCGATTGGCGCATAATAGCATTAGCGTCATCAAAGAAAGAGATTAAAGGGATAGAAGATATATCCGAAAGAATATATATTGAGATGGATAATATAATAGGAAATCTCAAGAATATAAATATAAATATGATAGAATATGTTTTAATAGAGAATCAACCATCTAATTTAAATGGAATAATGAAGACTATTCAACATATAATATATGGTTATTTTAGTTTAATTAAATATTGGGATAAAGAGGTCGGGAGTGTAGTTCTTGTAAATGCTTCCTTAAAAACAAAAAATCACAAATATATAATTAATATTGAATCCGACGATAAAGGCGATGTTAAAAATAAGAAAGGTTTTAGACGCGATAAATATAAAATGAACAAGATGCTTAGTATAGAATTATGTCGCGAATATATAAGTGAAGATGAACATTTAAAAAAGATATTTAATGAAAATAAGAAGAAGGATGATTTGAGCGATGCGTGTTTACAGGCAGTTTCATATATTAGAAGTAATATAAAAGATAACATTGAGAATAAATATAATAAAATATATATTAGAAACATTGATAATAATGAAGATAATGAAAAAAAAGAAAAATCCTAAAATATTGATAATATTAATGTATAGTAATCGTGTTATGAACAATATTGATAAAATGCGTTTTAAAAAATCTATAAGAAAGGCGAGATTATGTTTTAGATATTGGTACGATGAAGACGGCATCATAGAATTGCTTAATAATCTCGGGGATAAATTGGATGCGATTATAATTTCTGGTTCTGATTATCGTATAGTAGATAGAAGATCACCCAAAGTTCCTGAGATAATATTTAAGCATGCTAACAAGATACATATTTTGGCAATTTGTTACGGAATGCAATATATCGCAATAAGATTTGGGAGGTTATCTAATGTCCGAACGAGAGACGTAGGATATATTAGAAACTATGATAAACCTTTAAAAATAAAGTATCCTTTTGATATTATAAAAACTAAATATAGATATAATCACAATGATATAGTTACTAAAGTAGGCAAAAATATAGATGTTGTAATGAAAAGAAAAAATATGATAGACATATTATATTATAAAAAGAAAGATATATTAGGGATACAATTTCATCCAGAATATTATAAAAAATCAGGTAAATTATTTTATGACGCTTGGTTATCGTGGCTATCTAATAGAAATAACTAAAAAATATTTTTTTTCTCTAAATGCGTATTAATAAACATTTAAAAATTATAATAGATATATAAACATTTGATACCCAAATAAATATATAATATGGCTTTACTATCAAATTATAATAATAGAAATAGTGATTTAATAGAATTGAACAAAGATAGTTTTAATACACCGTCTTTTGATTTTAATATACCAATTAACAAACAGTCCAGTATTGGTATAAATAGCGAATTATTTAATAAAAAGAAAATAAGTGACGATGTTATATCAATGTCGTCAGGTTCTTCTAACGGAAGTTCTTCAGGTGGTAAAAAAAACTATATGAAAAATATAGGTAATATTTATCGTAATAAAGATAAAATTGGTAGGATTACAAAAATAGAAACTGAAAGCGATAGTGACGAAAGTAAAAATAGTGGTAAAAGTCTATACAGTTCAAAAAGTTCGCAAAGTGGAAAAAAAAAGAAATACGATTATAACGCAAGCGATTGTACAAGTGAAAGCGGGCGTAGCGAAGGCAGTGAAGAAAGCGAAGGAAGTGAAGGCAGTGGAGGCAGTGAAGGCAGTGAAGGAAGTGGTGGCAGTGAAGGAAGTGGTGGCAGTGAAGGAAGTGGTGGCGGTGGAGGCGGCAAAAAAAATAAACATAATAACAATTATAAAAATAATAGTTTTTTAAGCCCTAAAGAAATAATTAAAAACGAGATAAATGAAAAGAGAGAAATAATATATCAATTAGACAGATTAGAATCAAAGGGTTTTAAGATACCTTTTAAATTCAATATGAATTCAGATATTGAAGAGATGAGAACTGAATATAATAGAATTATAAGGGAAAAAGAACTAGATGGTAGTGTGAGATTTCAGCAAAAAATGTTAATGGCTTTTATTTCAGGAACTGAATATATTAATGGGCGATATGATCCATTTTCAATTAAATTAGACGGGTGGTCAGAGCAAGTAAATGAAAATATCAATGATTATGATGATATTTTTGAAGAATTACATTATAAATATAAGGCTACAGGAAAGAAAATGGCACCCGAATTAAGACTTTTCATTTCTTTATCGGGAAGTGCGTTTATGTTTCATTTAACAAGTCGAATGTTTAAAGAACAACCATTGCCTGATGTTGAAAATGTATTACGTTCTAATCCTGAATTAATGAAACAGTTTCAGAATGCGGCGGCAAAACAATATGTAATGGGTAATGCTCAACAACAAATACCACAAATGTCTCAAAATAGAGGTTCGAGCAATGATAATATGGGATTATTTAATATGGTTAGTAATTTATTTGGTTCTTTAAATAGCGATCCTGTACCTTCAAATATGCCTCAATTTACACAAAATAAAACTATTCCATCACAATATAATGAGAAAAAACAATACGAAGATATAGATAATATAATTAAAAATGTTCATAGCAAAATATCAATAGACGATACTGATAATAATATAGAAACTCTTTCAGTAAGTGACGAAGAAATAACATCAATAATAGAAGATACAGCGGATATTCAAATATTAAAAGGGCGCGGAAGACCAAAAAAAGGAACACGAACACTAAACATATAAATGTATATAATATATAAAAAAAAGTTATTATCTATTTTTATCTATTTTTATCTATTTTTATCTATTTTTTCTAAGATTTGATATTTTTTTAGCAGAATTATTAACAAAACTACCGACTTCTTTAACAGATTTGACTATTCTATCGGGCGTCTTTCGTAGAGATTTCATGGGATTGCGGATTGTATCTTCAACTTCTTCTTCAAATACCTCTATTTTAGATAAAAGATTGCTTAGCGTACTTAATAATATAGGTATTATTATAATAGTGAATAGAAGAGTTAAGAAGAGGAAGAGGGATATCATAGTACCTACAGATATAATATCGCGACTTAAATCTTCCGAACATTTGCATTTTTCATTAGTTAAATATCTAACATAATCAAACGCATAATATATATATACTACAAACATTAAGAAGAATACGAATGTAGCGATTGATAATAATTGAACTACGACATATCCCATACTTTTAGCTACACTTTTAAGAGATATTATAGATGTTATTATAAAATAACCAAGAGCTATAATAGTGAAGTTCTTGATAAAATCTTTGTTGGGATGTTCTGAACATTCGCACCCCATATTCTCGAGTTTATAAATATAACTGAGAATTATTAATAATAATATAGCAAAAATTGCTTGGATTATGGCACTACTATAAAAAGATAAGTTATTTTCGCTTTCTTTCATTGTACTATTTCTTACTCTATACTATTATATAGAAATAATTTTTTTATAATTCAATAATATTATAAATAAAAAATTTTGTAGAATTATCTAAGTTTTGAATATCGATACTTTTAATTTTATCAATTATAGATTTATATTTTATAACAGATAATATTTTATATAATTGTTCTAATAAAATATCTATAATATATTTATAGATAGAGGTATTATATATAATAAGGATATAATCAGCAATATTATTTAGTAATATTATAAGGTGTTCTTGTTTATATTTAATCCATATCTTATTAATATTATTTATTCCGCGCTTCCATTTAGTATATTC
>Ga0209443_1001441_pt1 | contig 14995 bp, 13 predicted proteins | sample LauGreBMM110DCMD_2_FD_187571 | JGI IMG/M metagenome (GOLD analysis project Ga0209443, IMG submission 187571) | Freshwater lake microbial communities from Lake Michigan, USA - Su13.BD.MM110.DCMD (SPAdes) (version 2) | ecosystem: Environmental > Aquatic > Freshwater > Lake | place: Lake Michigan... | reverse complement strand
GCTAAAATTACGGTTGGGCGCCCGTTATGTTCGACAGAGGCGGTATAGGCGGCAAAGAGCTTTTTGTAATCATGGCCACCTCGCTTAAGGCTCCAAATCTTCTCATCACTCCAGTCGGCGACCATCGCAGCGGTGCGAGGATCGCGATTAAAGAAGTTCTCACGCACATAGGCACCGGATTCGGCTTTGAACGTCTGATAATCACCATCTAGCGTTTCATTCATTATCTTGACAAGTGCGCCTTCACGATCTTGGGCAAGAAGTGGATCCCAGTCACGGCTCCAAACAACTTTGATCACATTCCAACCAGCGCCACCAAAGATTGATTCAAGCTCTTGGATTATCTTTCCATTTCCGCGAACAGGACCATCGAGGCGCTGTAAGTTACAGTTGACGACAAAGGTCAAGTTATCCAATTTTTCCCGTGAGGCAAGCCCGATTGCGCCGAGTGTCTCGACTTCATCGACCTCTCCATCACCTAAAAATGCCCAGACATGCTGGTCATTAGTATTTTTGAATCCACGATTGTGAAGATAACGGTTGAAGCGCGCTTGATAAATGGCATTCAAGGGCCCGATTCCCATCGAGACCGTTGGGAACTGCCAAAAATCTGGCATCAAACGCGGGTGTGGATAAGAGGATAGAGAGCCACCTGGATGAGAGAGCTCTTGCCTGAAACCATCTAATTGATCTTGACTTAAACGGCCCTCAAGAAATGCACGTGCATACATTCCAGGACTGGCATGTCCTTGGAAAAAGATCTGATCTCCACCACCTGGGTGATCTTGTCCACGAAAAAAGTGGTTGAAGCCGACCTCATACAGTGATGCCGATGATGCATAGGTCGAGATATGTCCGCCTACACCAACTCCTGGGCGTTGTGCACGGTGTACTAAAATCGCCGCGTTCCACCTATTTATTCTTCGGATTCGTCTCTCAATATCCTCATCACCTGGAAACTCGGGCTCGTGCTCGGGAGAGATCGTATTGATGTAATCAGTTGTGCGAAGAGCGGGAACGCCAATGTTCTTCTCATGAGCACGGCGCAAAAGCGAGAGCATCAAGTAGCGCGCCCGCACAGGCCCGGCATGAGCAAGGGCGGCATCAAAGGATGCCTGCCACTCGGCGGTCTCAGATGGATCGGTATCTACCAACTGTTCGATGATCTGATCGGGCGCATCGGAGTATTCGCTCATGGCTCATATTCTCCCCTGAACTGACCAGTAAGTCGAAATCGAAATCAGGGCCCCAAATCACTTGCAAATCCCGTTTAGATTCGGTGGACTTAGCCTGTGCCAGCCAGAATGGGGATGAAAAAAGGCGACTTAATTTTAGAGCTCGGTCGTGGCGATGACTGTGATCTGAAAGTGCGAGATGAGATCGCTTCGATTACGGGAACTCAGTTTCTAGATGGACAGACACAAGAGGTTGTTGATGTTGTGATCATCTGGTGGCGTGATGGTGATGGTGATCTAGTCGATGAGTTGATGGACTGTCTAACATATCTCTGCGCCGATGGCATGATCTGGGTCCTGACACCCAAAGTAAATCGTGATGGCCATGTAGAGGCTAGTGATATCCAGGATGCTGCACCGATTGCGGGTTTGAGCCAAACATCAACTCTCTCAATCGCACCTGATTGGACGGCGACACGCTTAGTGGCGCGCAAGGTTAGTAAACGCTAGATTTCGGACTATGACTCTGACTATTGGCCAAGCCGCTCCCGAATTTGAAGTAAAGAACCAGCATGGTGAGAAGATCTCGCTCTCATCATTTAAGAACAGCAAGAACGTGGTCCTCTTGTTCTATCCCTTCGCATTCTCAGGGACCTGCACGGGCGAGCTATGCCAATTACGCGATGATCTCTCGGTATTTCAAAATGATCATGTGCAGTTATTGGCAATCTCGTGTGATCCGATGTATGCACAGCGAGCATTTGCCGATCAAGAAAAATATACTTTTCCAGTCCTGAGCGACTTCTGGCCACATGGAGCAGTCGCAAAGGCATATGGGGTCTTTGAAGAGGCCCACGGTTGCAGCACGCGTGGAACATTTATCATCGATAAGACCGGGACCTTGCGTTGGCAGGTCGTCAATGGACTTGGTGATGCACGCAATATTGATGATTACAAGGCGGCGATAGCTGCGCTCTAGGGGCGATTTACCTTTCCAACTTACGTGAAGTAAGATTCATCAGTGCTCTTATGGAGTGCGGGTGCTTAGCTCAGTGGTAGAGCGTCTCGTTTACACCGAGAATGTCGGGGGTTCGAAACCCTCAGCGCCCACAAGAGATATAAAGGAGTTGATCATGAAAGCCAGCCACAGTGATCAACGTCAGATACTAGATATCGCAGGTTTTGACCAGCAAAGCACGGCACTCAATCACAAAGTTGCGGTCCTGCCTGAGCTGGCTGCGCTTGCTAGTGCAACGACGAAGTCACATAATGCGCGCGATCTGCGCATCGCAGCACAGACGGAACTCAGCGATGTGAAGCGTGAACTTCTGCGCGCTGAGGCCGATGTCGAACAGATAGTGATGCGAATTACCCGTGATGAGGCACGCCTAAATGGGGGTTCTGCATCTGCAAAAGAGCTCGAGCAGTTACAGCACGAAGTTGGAACGTTGGGGCTTCGCAGAGCAGAGCTTGAGGAGATAGAGCTTGAAGTAATGATGCGCATTGATGACATCAACTCGCGTCTGAGTGAGCTGAGTGCGCAAGAGGCAGCATATGCAGCTGAAATCGCCGATCTTGAGATTCGCAAAGAGAGTGCGCTGTCTGCCTTCAATGCAGAGCTTGAGAGGATTGGTATGGAGCGTAGTGAGACTGTAAGCAAAATTGCAGGTGATTTCATGGCACTTTATGAAAAGATTCGCGCATCAAATAATGGCACTGGAGCGGCCGCCCTCAAAGGTGGAAACTGCAACGGATGCCATCTCTCCATCAACGCTGTTGAACTTAAGCGCATCGTGGATTTGGCAGATGATGAGGTCATTCGATGTGAGGAGTGCAGATGCATTCTGGTGCGTGGAGTCTAGGTAGATGGCCCGTCACTTCCTATTAACCGCCGACGGGGGATCTCGTGGCAATCCAGGACCTGCAGGTTATGGATCTGTCATCATCGAGAATGGCTCAATTATCGCCGAGCTCTATGACTTCATCGGTATCGCCACCAACAACGTCGCCGAATACAGCGGGCTTATCGCTGGATTAAGCGCCATTCATACAATCGATACGAACGCCACGGTCGAAGTGCGCATGGATAGTAAGTTAGTCGTCGAGCAGATGTCGGGTCGCTGGCAGATCAAGCATGCCGATATGCGCTCATTAGCCGCTGCTGCACGTGAGGCACATACTCCAGCCCTTGTCAGCTATACATGGATACCCCGTGATGAGAACTCACATGCCGATCGCTTGGCCAACAAGGCACTTGATCAAGAGGTTGGAGCAAGAGAGATAGTTGCGATTCAAAAAAACTATCTCACTGAGCGCCTCTTGACCAAAGATGCCTGCACCACAATTCTTCTCGTTCGCCATGGCGAGACAGCCCTAACGCCACTTAAGAAATTCTCAGGTGATGGCCCACTTAATCCGCAGCTCACTTCCCAAGGCCTTGCTCAAGCTGAACTCGTTGCTAAAGCGCTCGCTGATTTGAAGCCAGAGGTAATCATCGCCTCACCCCTTAATCGCACCAAGCAGACTGCCGAAATTCTTGCCCAATTAACTGGCCTACCTATCAGTTACGAGGATTCTTGGATTGAGTGCTCATTTGGAATCTGGGATGGCATGTCGATCGATGAAGTGAAGGAAAAGTATCCAGATGATTATCACTCATGGCTCTGTTCGACTGGATTTGCACCACCCCAAGGTGAGTCATATGACAGTGTCGCTGTGCGTATCGATGAAGCGCTAGAGAAGATCGTTGACGTGTATCCGGGACAGCGCGTTGTAGTCATCACTCATAATGGAACGATAAAAACGGCGGCCAAGCTAGTGATCGGTGCTCCTGCTGACTCGATCTTTCATATAGATATTTCACCATGCTCGATTACAACGTTATCTATCTGGCCAAGTGATGGCCTGCGGGCATTACGTGGGCTCAACGAAGTAGCCCATTTACGCTAGCGCTTCAGGCGAGCTTGCCCTTTACCTCAACATAGGTGATGCCGGCATTGGATAGTGATACCGAGAACTCATCGCCAACCTTGCCTGGGCAGGAGAGCCCCCAACCAAAGGAGATGCTAGCCCCGAGTGCAAGTGGTTCAGTTGGTGCTCCCGCCATGATGTAATCGCCATCGAATATATCTACACATTCGCCAGCGGCAGTGCCTCCCTTGACAATCAATGTAGCAAGATCGAGAGCGAGCGCTGAATTATTAGTTATTGATACTGTGAACTTCTCATTGAGCAGGCCAGGAAGATATCCCGATGCAAATTTTCCAGGGTTGAACGTTGATGGCGATGAGAGCATGTAACTGACTTTATCTGGTGTGACAACTGGGGCATCAAAACCTCCACTTGCCTGAGGGGCGGCCTCAACGCTCTCGGTGAGCGCCGCACTCTCACTGGCACTTAGTGATGACTCTGCAGCCTTACCACCGCAGGCACTCAATGCAAGGAGTAACGCAAAGGCAGTTGCGATAGCTCTTATCTGTAGTCCAGTTTTCATTTCAACAAAGCCCCTCTTGTTCTTCATTTATTACGCCCTATATGACGTATTCCAAGCTCAAAGTATAGAGTGGGGGCTATGGGGTCAAAATCTGAAACAATCCATGGCACCAGGAGTGTCGGCGTAATTCAAGGTCGTAGCCCCCGCCAAATCGCCTGGATGCGCTTTAAACGTAACAAAGTGGGGGTAAGTGCCGGCATCGTCAGTCTGACTCTGCTCCTGTTATCCCTTTGTGCTCCCATTGTGGCAAAGATTATAAACGTCGACCCAGATACTTTGAATCTGGATGTTTTAGATGTCAGCGGAATCCCAGAGGTAGGAATCAGTTGGGACCATCCTCTGGGCTTAATTCCAGGCACTGGCCGTGATTTCCTAGCCCAACTTCTCTTTGGATCTCGGATCTCATTTCTTATCGCCATCCTAACCACACTGACCGCTCTAACAATCGGATTATTCGTTGGAATAATCGGCGGGTATTTCAAGGGACGAATCGATAATTATTTGGGACGCTTCACCGATTTCCTTCTCGCATTCCCAGCATTTTTCATGATCGTCGCTCTCAATCAACCGATGGTAGCGCGCATCGAGGAGTCTGGTATCGCACAAGGCAACAGCGCTCGCATCATCTTTCTCGTCTTTTTCCTCTCCTTCTTTGGCTGGCCAGGTTTTTCCCGTCTCGTGCGCTCTCAAGTATTGAGTTTGCGCGAGCGCGAATTTGTGACTGCGGCTCAAGCGATGGGTGCAACTCGCTGGCGCGTAATCACTAAAGAGTTGATTCCCAATCTCTGGGCACCAGTCATCGTTGTAGTCTCACTCTCACTTCCAGGTTATTTAGCGGCCGAGGCGGTGTATTCATTCTTGGGTCTTGGCGTACAACCCCCTGCATCGACATGGGGGATTTTGCTATCTAATGCCACTCGATATGTAACTGTGATGCCCAGCTTCTTTCTCATCGCAGCTGGCTCACTCGTTATCGTTGTGCTCGCCTTCAACCTTGTTGGTGATGCTTTGCGGGATGCCCTGGATCCAAAGGCAGAGCGCTAAAACGAGGGCTTTAAGGGCCTCGTTACCTCTTCGTTATAGGCACCAATTCACAAATCCAATCAATTCTGCTTAGATTGGTCCAACCGGCGTCACGTTTGCGCCCCCTTAATGAAAGGAAATGCGTCAATGAGCAATATTTCTGCTCTCCGTCGTGCCGTTGTAGTTACAGCTGCAAGCGCCCTTGCCGTCAGCGCCGTCATGGTCGCTGGTGCAACATCGGCCTCAGCTGCAGTTACCCCAAGAGCTGGTGGAATCCTCACCTTCCTTGAGCACACTCCACGACTAGATCACTACGATCCATCACGTATCTATACTGGCCGTGACTTAGCGTTTATGAACTCATTCATGACACGCACACTCGTTGCCTATAACCCAGTTCCTGGCGCCGCTGGTGCCAACCTTGTCCCAGATCTAGCGACAAACACTGGAGTGCCTAGCAACTCTGCCAAGACCTGGAAGTTTACTCTGCGCCCAGGCTCAACCTTTGAAGATGGCGTAAAAGTCACCTGTGAGAGCGTGCAGTACGGCGTCTCCCGTGTCTTTGCAACTGATGTCATCACCGATGGTCCTGGATACCTACAGGCCTGGTTGGATATTCCAAAAGATGCCGATGGAAACTCTGTCTTTAAGGGACCGTATAAGAAGGATGCAGCAGGACTTGCAGCGTTCAAGAAGGCTGTCTCTTGTTCAAAGGACAACCGTACGATTACTTTCCAACTCAACAAATCAGTCGCCGACTTTAACTACCTTGCAACATATGGAGTTATCTCTCCAGTGCAGGCAAGCAAGGACACAGGCGACAAGTACGACCTACGTCCACAATCAACGGGTCCATACAAGATCGAAGAGAACAGCAAGACTCAGATGAAGCTTGTTCGTAACTCAAAGTGGTCAAAGGCCTCAGATCCAGTACGTACGCCATATCCAGATGAGGTCGTCATCCTCTTTGGTTATGACGAGGAGGTAATCGATCAGATTATTCTTGGAGATACCATTCCAACTGCAGTGAGCTTTGGAGAGCCATTATCAACAAATAATGACAAGTTCTTCTCAGAGGCTTCGATGAAGAATCGTCGTATGAACAATCCAGATCCATATGCACGCTACTTTGCATTCAATGTGAAGGCGATGCCATGTCTTGAGATTCGCCAAGCAATGTACTACTCACGCAATGCCAAGGCCTTGCTTGATTATGCTGGTGGCTCAACCTATGCAGGATCATATGCAACGGGTGTTATTAGCCCATTGCTTGCAACCGACTACACCCCAACTAAGGTCGTAGGTCCAGGATCTGCAGACTTTATTCCTGAAGGAAATATCCCTAAGGCCAAAGCCTTGATGGAGACGGCCAAGACCAAGTGTCCTGCCGACTATAAGAAGGCCACTGAGACAGGTATTAAAATTGACGTACGTCAATCAGTTACCCTCAATGACACAATTCCAATCGATACTGCAGCATATGCACGCGCTGGAATCAAAGTCACCTTCAATCCAATTAGCTCTGGTTACTACCCAACTGTTATGAATCCAGAGAAGCAGAGCGACCTATCAGCATCAGGCTGGGGCGCAGACTGGGCAAATGCCTCAACGGTTATCCCAGAGCTCTTTGCCTCATACGGTGGGTTTAACATCTCACAGAACTTAGGTGATCCTGCTCAAAAGGCCTTCGAAGATAAGGTCAACATTGCAATGAAGACCACAGATCGAGCAGCACAATCAAAGATGTGGAAGGCACTCGATGCAGAGGCTATGAAGGCCTTCTGGGTGCTACCAACAATCTTTGGTAAGGCTCAGTTTGTATGGGGATCACAAGTAGGCGGTGTGTTCTTCTGGGTACCTCAAGGTAACCCTGCATTTGGCAAGATGTGGATTAATAACTAATCACACATTTCTAAATGCAGTATTAAGCAAGTAGTTAGAAGTAAAGTACTCCTGACACAGATCAAAATCTGTGTCAGGAGTACTTTCTTAATAAGGGTTTTCTCGAAAATAGTGTGATGGGGGAGTGATGCTCAATTTCATCGTCCGTCGCATCATCTTTGCAATCATCACGCTTTTGGCAGTCTCAGCCGTCGTCTTTGCTATTTTTTCACTTCTGCCTTTTGATCCAGCCGCTTTGACCTGTGGTCAGCGCTGTACTGATCAAATCATTGAGGGAAATCGAATCAAACTGGGATTTGATAAGCCCATCTATATCCAATACTGGCTATTTTTGACCGGCATATTCCTTGGTCGCTCCTATGGAGAGGGGGCGGCGGCCTTCACTTGCCCGGCACCATCTTTTGGCTACTCATTCAATGAGAATGAGTGTGTGACAAACCTTCTCACAGAGGCCCTTCCAGTGACTGTTAACTTGGCACTAGGCGCTCTCATCATCTGGCTTGTGGCGGGTGTGAGCTTGGGGGTAATCGCTGCACGATTTAGAGGCCGATGGGCAGATACGACGAGCTCGGTCTTTGTATTACTTGGCACCTCACTTCCAACATTTGTGACTGGCTTGGCACTCTTGATCTGGGTAACGATCAAGTGGAAGCTCGTTCCATTATCAGTAATCGGCTATACGCCCTTCCTGGAGAATCCAGTCAAATTCCTTCAATTCTTCATCTTGCCATGGATCACTCTTGCAATTGCCTATGCAGCGCTCTACACCCGTTTTACGCGTGCAGCCGTGCTTGAGATTTTGGGTGAGGATTACATCCGCACCGCTCGGGCAAAGGGTGTTAAAGAGAGAGCGGTCCTTCTCAAGCACACGATGCGTGCCGTCTTTGCACCGATAATCACCCTGGCAGGTTTAGATTTTGCAGGGTTGATCGGTGGCGCAATTATCACGGAAACTATTTTTAATCTGCCTGGGTTAGGCCGCCTGACCCTGCGCTCAGTGACTGAGTTTGATCTTTCGATTGTTCTAGCCACAACGATATTGGCCGCCTCTGTCGTAATTATCATGAATCTCATCGTTGATATGTTGTATGCCGTTCTAGATCCCCGCGTGAGGGTCTGATGTCGCAGATCCTTACCGTGAATGATCTCCATGTCGCCTTTCCTACCGATGACGGCTTAGTTCGAGCAGTCGATGGTGTTTCACTGACTTTAAGTCAGGGTGAGACGATCGCCATAGTTGGAGAGTCGGGCTCAGGCAAGACCGTGACTGGCTTATCGGTGATGGGTCTACATAAAAAAGGTGCGACACAGATATCTGGTTCGGTCTTACTCAAAGATGGCGATAGCACGGTAGATATCGTCACAGCCAGCGATGAAGAGATTCGTCAGCTCCGGGGGCGTGCAGTTGCCATGATTTTTCAGGATCCCATGTCCTCACTACATCCTTATTATCGGATAGGTAATCAATTAGCTGAGGGCTATTTGGTCCACAACCCTGGCAAGAAAAAGCAGGCCCATGCACGTGCAATAGAGATGTTGGATCTCGTCGGTATTGCCGAGCCAGCACAACGTGCCGATGAGTATCCACATCAATTCTCAGGTGGAATGCGCCAGCGTGTAATGATCGCAATGGCGCTCATGAACTCACCGCGTGTGTTGATCGCCGATGAGCCGACAACGGCCCTTGATGTAACGGTCCAAGCCCAGATTCTCATTCTTCTCAAATCAATTCAAAAAGAGTTTAATATGGGAATCCTGTTGATCACTCACGATCTTGGAGTCGTCGCCCAAGTCGCTGACAAAGTCTGCGTGATGTACGCAGGGCGTGTCATCGAGCAAGGCGCGGCAGATGATGTCTTTTACAAACCAAAGGCGCCATACACACTCGGTCTGCTCAAATCCGTGCCTCGTATCTCAACCCATGGTTCGGCCAGATTAAAGGCCATTCCAGGCCAGCCCCCATCGATGATCAATCTGCCTACAGGGTGTGCCTTCGCACCTCGTTGTGAATACACATCTGATGCTCCGGGAGATATCTGTGCCACTGATCGACCAGCGCTCTTAGGCACTGACTCTATGCATCTGTCTCGTTGCCATGTTGCAGAGCCCACACGAGATAGCCTCTTTGTCAAAGAGCTTAAAGAGGTGCGCTCATGAGTCAAGATGTAATTCTAAAGGTAGAGAATCTCACTAAGCATTTTCCAGTTGGTGGAAGGCGCAAGAACAAGGTCGTTAAGGCCGTTGATGGGATCTCATTTGATCTACGGGCTGGTGAGACCATCGGCTTAGTGGGTGAATCCGGCTGCGGTAAGACAACGGCAGGTCGCACCATTCTCAAATTAAATGAACCAACCTCGGGCAGATTAATCTTTGAAGGTCAAGACATCACTAATTTTAAACCTGGCAAAATGCGTCCACTTCGATCCCAGATGCAGATCATTTTCCAAGATCCATATACAGCGCTCAATCCACGCCAGACGATTGGCAGAATCATCTCAGCGCCCTTTGAGATCCAAGGAATTGATCCCCAAGGAGGCTTAAAGAACGCGGTGCAATCTCTGATGGAGCGCGTGGGATTAAACCCAGAGCACTACAACCGCTACCCTCATGAGTTCTCAGGCGGCCAGCGCCAGCGCATCGGTATTGCACGTGCGATTGCGCTAAAGCCACGTTTTATAATCGCCGATGAGCCAGTGAGTGCACTTGATGTCTCAATTCAAGCCCAAGTGATAAACCTGTTAGAGGATCTTCAGACCGAAGATAAAATCAGTATGGTCTTTATCGCTCACAACTTATCTGTTGTGCAACATATCTCTGATCGCGTTGCCGTAATGTATCTCGGCAAGATAATGGAGATTGGTGAGACTAATGCACTCTACGCCACACCTCACCATCCCTATACAAAGGCATTGCTCTCTGCAGTCCCACAACCAGATCCTCGTGCTGAAAAGACACGTGAGCGCATCATCTTGTCGGGAGATCTACCCAGCCCGATGAATCCCCCAACGGGTTGTGTTTTTAATACACGGTGCGCGAAGGCGAGTGATAAGTGTCGAAGCGATGTGCCCGAGTTGTTGCAGGTCGGTAAATCTCTGGTCGCCTGTCATTTTCCAGAGTAATTCCTCTTTATTTGCACTGCTCTAAACTCCAGATGCGTGACCTTCACAACGAGGATCTGAACCAAAGGCATAGGTCTTATTAGGTAGGACCTGCATTAACTGCACAGATGATCCATGCCCCCATGCTGCAAGAGGCCTGACCTCATGTCCTTTAGCCCGTAACTCATCAAAGACATCTCCTGGAACTCGATCTTCAATCTCAAGGACACCTGCCCCATTTTCTTGCTCTGAGCTCTGACCGGGGGCATTGAGATGCTGCCAGCGTGGTGCCTCTATCGCCTCTTGAACATTCATCTTCAAATCAATGATGTTAGTGATTAATTGCAGATTGGTTTGTACTTGAATATTTGCACCCGGTGTACCACCTACTAGATATAGAGAGCCATCTGCTCGCACTGCAGTGAAGGCATTTAATGTGTGAGCCGGGCGCTTGCCAGGTGCGATGATGTTGGGTGAAGTGGGATCCAATGAGAAACCAGTCAGGCGATTATTGAGAATGATCCCCGTCTGTGGAATCACCCACGAGCTTCCAAATCCATGAAAGACAGATTGGATCCAGGAGACCGCATTACCTTGAGAGTCTGCAACTAAAAAATAAGTCGTATCACTTCCCTCAGTTACTGGGGCGATATCAGTTCCGACCGAGTCCATCGAGATAGCACTTCTCTGGGTATCTATGTGGCTCTTCGAGAGAATCTTTTCAGTATGTACAGGGATGAACTCTGGATCCCCCAAAAGAGCGTTGCGATCTGCAAAGCCGATTTTTTTAGACTCGACACCAATGTGAATCCGATCAGCCTCTGACAAGTTCGCTACATCAAACCTTTCATTGATCAAAAGCTCCTCCATCAATATCATCCCTTGAGTCGGTGGAGGCTGGCCATAGATCGTGTAGTCGCGATACTTAATCGATAAGGGATCAAGGACTCTGGTGGTGTGGGCTTTCAAATCTTCAGCGCTAAACCAACCCTGTGATCCTTTGATGAGTTGCTGTGCGATACGACCTTCGTAGAAGGCAGAACGACCTCCAGTTGCAATCTCTTGCAGAGAGCGAGCCAGATCTTTTTGAACAATAAGATCACCAATCTTTACGGTCACATCTATACCCATATCTGCAAACAGTGAGGTATCTGGTGCGATGCTCAGGTGAGCTTCAATTCTGCGGACAAAGCCTGCATTTGCTGGGAATCCATTTTCGGCGAAATCGATTGCCTGCGCCAATAGCTGCGACATGGGCAAAGTTCCGTAGCGCTGGTGAGCCTCAAACCATGTCGAGACTAACCCTGGAATAGTCCCAGATTTATATCCGTGGACAGGAATTCCATCTCGATAGTTTTCAGGTGTTGCCGCGTGTGATCCCTCACCACTGCCATTGAAGGCGAGATTGCTCTTACTTGCACCATGATGGGTCACTAAAAATGCATCTCCTCCTAGGTGGGAGGCTCCGGGCTCAACAACACAGATCACTGCGCTGAGTGCAATGGCTGCATCAATAAAGCTTCCACCCTGTTTTAATATTGAAATCGCAGCGCTCACGGCCAATGGCTGGCTTGCAGCAGCTCCGCCATTTCTGGCATAAATAACGCCTCGACCCGTTTGCATTCGTGAACTGTGGCCTATTTTCAAAGGGATTACAAGAACAGCAATAATGCAAGTATCCTTTACCAACGAAGAGTCGCCCGGATCACCGCGTTACGACCAGATTAATATCTGATTGGACCGAGGAAAGTCCGGACTCCACAGAGCAAAGTGGTGGGTAATACCCACCCGGAGCAATCCGCGGGATTAGTGCAACAGAAAGTAAACCGCCAACAGCAATGTTGGTAAGGGTGAAACGGCGGTGTAAGAGACCACCAGTAACTGCAGCAATGCAGTTAGCTATGTAAACCCCACTTGGAGCAAGACCATGCAGTTGGCGCTTGAGAGCTGCTCGCTCGAGTCAACGGGTAGGTTGCTTGAATCTGTAAGCAATTACAGATCTAGATGGATGGTGATCCCTCGCAAGAGGACAGGATCCGGCTTATAGGGCGACTCTTCTTTAATTTTATAGTTCGTGAACTCAATTCACGCTTACTTTGCCTAAAAATGTTTGTACAAGTTGTTACGTAACCTGTCGCAGATTTAGATGTTTTTATGGGGAATCGATGGGCAAATGTGGGCAGTTTTATGGGCAACTTTTAACTACAAACAACTTCCTGAAGTTATTTGTATGTCAGCTAATTGTCGAGGCTTATAGGGCGACTCTTCTTTATTTTTACTATCTACTTTCAACAAGCCATTTCTTACGTTCGCGTTCAGGTAGTTTCTCGATTGAATATCTCAGCATTGTGCGGGGCATTTGATGCGAATGTTCGGTAAGAAACGTTCTGAGCAACATGACATCTTTTTTGCCTAGTTCACGAAGCATCCAACCCACAGCCTTGTGAATTAGATCCTGGTCATCCTTAAGCAGCGCCTTTGAAATAGCGATTGTTGGCTCTAAATTTCCATCACGAATTAAAGCAAAGGTGAGAATAATTGAAACGCGTCTTTGCCACAGAGATTTCGACTTAACGAGTTTCCTTAACAGTGGCATTGGATCTTCAACTTCGTTCAGATAAACACCCATCCAAGGAGCTGATACATCAACAATGTCCCAGTTGTTCACTCGTTCAGCTCGAACTTGCTTGAGATAGAAGTCAAAGATCTTCTTACGGTCCTGTGTTTTCTTGGCTGCCTTAAACTGTAGATTAAGAATGATGGCTGCACACAGGCGCGCTTCGTGAAATGGCGAGTTAAACAGTGTCTCAACTTCTCGCAGTTCTAGGTTTTGGTGCTTTTTTGCTACAGATCTAGTTTGAGGAACTGAACCTCCGAGGAATAGATCCCCTTCACCGTATTCACCCGGCGCCGTCTTATAGAAGCGAGCAAGGTCGCTAACCCTGCCTTTCTTGGCAAAACTCTTTAGATCTTCAAGTGCAACTCTGGCGCTCATGTGAGAAATATACCTTTCATATATTTCCGGCTTATAGGGCGACTCTTCTTTATTTTAAGCGAGGTGGGACAAAATCCCGCCTCGTTTCATTATTTCTTTTGGAATCATTTCTGACAAAACTGATATCAAATTAGCCTAAAAAAACGGGCAAATTAATCGGGCAACGGGCAGAAAAACGGGCAAGAACGTGGGTACAAAAAACTAGAATTAGTTAAGATTTAAGTGTGTTAATCATCGGTAATCTTAAGAAGCGGGAAGGATGTGCCGCATGCAAGCAATAAGTCAAAGTCGTTACGGTCTAGAGGAAACGCTCGAGCTAGTAGATATTCCTAAGCCAGTACCAAAGTCGAAAGAAGTCTTGGTCAAAGTCTCAGCGGCAAGCGTTGACGCTGGGGTTTTGCACCTAATGACCGGAGACATTCCTATGGTGCGTTTAATTTTTGGAATCCGAGCACCGCGATCAAGACCAGGTATGTCTTTCTCTGGAACCGTCGCTGAAGTGGGTTCGGAAGTCACGGGATTCGAAATTGGTCAGACAGTGTTTGGGACGGGCTCTGGTGCTTTCGCAGAGTTTGCTTTGGCAAAACAAGACAAGCTAGCCGTTTTACCCGAAGGATCTGACCTAGCCCTCGCCTCAACCCTTCCAGTTTCGGCAAGCACTGCACTGCAGGCAGTTAGAGACTACGGGAAAATCAAATCGGGTCAGAGAGTCTTAGTGACCGGAGCTTCTGGTGGTGTCGGTTCATTTGCAGTTCAGTTTGCAGCCCAGCAAGGCGCAATTATCACAGGGGTATGCACCTCAGATAAGCAAGAATTTGTAAGCCGACTTGGCGCTAGTAAAACAATTGACTACAAGCTCGAGAAAATTAACGGAGTTTACGATGTCATTATTGACATCGCTAGCCCACTTTCCCTAAAGGAAACGAGAAAGTTGTTGGCGCCTGGAGGCACTCTGGTGATTGTTGGTGCGGCTTCCAAGCATGGATCAAGCGGAATGGGCAGAAACTTAGGCGCCAGCTTCATCTCGAGCTTTGTGAAGGAATCTTTGGTCTGGTTAATGCAATCAGAAAACAAGGACGACCTTGAAAAGCTCTCTGCTCTTTTGACGCAGGGGAAAATACAGTCTGTGGTTGACAAGGTATTTCCACTGGAACAAACCAGAAAAGCAGTCGAATTCTTTACCTCGGGGAAAATAAAGGGCAAGGTTGTAATTCAGATTCTGCCTTAGAGCCTTGTTGTTCAAAGTGATGTGATTGAGGTCGTATCAACTGAAAAATCTTAGTTTCAAGTGAAGCCTTATAAATCTTTG
>Ga0209443_1001437_pt1 | contig 15016 bp, 26 predicted proteins | sample LauGreBMM110DCMD_2_FD_187571 | JGI IMG/M metagenome (GOLD analysis project Ga0209443, IMG submission 187571) | Freshwater lake microbial communities from Lake Michigan, USA - Su13.BD.MM110.DCMD (SPAdes) (version 2) | ecosystem: Environmental > Aquatic > Freshwater > Lake | place: Lake Michigan... | reverse complement strand
CGTTGGTCGCTCCGGCGCCGCCTTGGAGGTTCGGGTCGGCAGCAGGGTCGCCGGCTGGTGCGAGTTGCTTCTGGGCGTTCATTGCGACGATAGAAGGCAGGGCGGCACGGATAGCGTCCGTGATGTCCATGCCATCGTCCATGCGCTTGAGTGCTTCCTTTGCCATGAATTCGGGATTCATGCCAGGGATCTGGAGGAGGATGGGAGCGATGCGTTCAAAGTTCTGCATCTGGATCGCCTTGTTGGGGCGACCATTTGAGCCGGCTTCAACCTCCAGCATCAGCTCGGAGGCAATCTCATTGATGGCAAGCTGCGGCCAAACGGCGCCAGGACCGGCAATCTTCATCACCGTTTGCTGGTCCATCTGCTCAAGCAGCACCTGTCCGGTGGTACGCGCCATCTCGCCCAGGAAGTCCTCAAGGTCGTCCACATTGGACGACAGGCTGGACATACGGCTGCCCTCGGCGACGGATACTTCCGTGGCTGTCGAGGCGGACGTACCGCCCAGGTTAGCCTCCTGGCTGCCCACCACCCGCATCATGTCATCCAGTAGCATGGACGTGTCGTACAGGCTAGGATCGATGGGGTTGTGTTGGACCGGCTGGAGGATGGAGTTGACGGCCTGCCCAGGCGACAGGTTCTGAAGTTTGATGACAGCGTTGGCTGGGTGGGACTGGAGGTTGGTGATGTCCTTCTCGGACAATGCACCTTCGTAGGTCGCGTACAGGGGGCGGTTGGCGAAGCGATGCTCACGCAAAGCCTGTCGCGCGCGGTTGTATTCGCGCTGGACCGGCATCAACAGGCGGACGTCTGAAGGGGGGATGACATCCTTTTCGGATTCAACCTCATTGAAGATCAGCGGGAAGAAAGGCCAGAATCGTTCCAGTTCAAGGTGGGGAGGTTCTGGTTCCTTGAGGAAGTCGTGGTAGCCGTCGCACACGACGTACAGCATGCCGTCTTTCTTGGAGTAGATTTCCCAAACGATAGCCTTTTCGCAATCTTCGTCGCTCTCGTTCTTGTCTTCGTAGGCCGTGTATTCCTTACCAAGGTCGATCTTGTAGATTTCCTTCACGTCCTCGACATCGAGGATAAACTCCTGGGCAATCCAGTCAGCGCCGACGAAGCCGGACATCTGGCGGCACTTGGGATCTACGATGACCGTGTGGGACATCGGGAAGTCAAAGACAACGCCTTCCTTGATGATGACGTCTTGCTTTTCTTGGATGCTCTTGAGGAGCAATCGGAGCTGCTCCATCTTGGCATGGTCTTCAGAGAACTTCTCGTCGATGCGGTCAGCGGTCAGACGCTCCAGGGTAGACAACTGCTCGGTGATGTCGGTGATGCGTTCCACGTCTTCCGGTCGCTTCTCCATGACACGGTGGTAGCCAATCTTAACATAGCCGATTCCGTTCACACATGTGCGACGGACGAGCTGTTTCATCTGACCTTTAAAGCTGGGCTGCTGTTCCTGGAGCTGGTGGTGAGCGACAATCTCCATCGTCTTCGCCACACGGTCAAGCATACGACGACGCTCGAAACCCTGCTGGGCGTCCTGGATCGTCTGCATCATCGTTGGGTCTGGTGGCTGTCCAGTAACAGCAGAATTCTGCATAGCCGTCTGGACGGCCTGGAATGCAGACATGTCGCCTTCCCAAGTGGCAAAGTCCAGAGTCTCGCGTCGCTTGGCGACGAACTTGGGATTCTTGGCGTACAGGGCGGAGACTCTCTGGCCGACGTGACGCTGGACAATGTTAGCGACGTATCGGTCGTCGTTGTCGTTAGACGACCATTGCTTGCCCATGTAGAAGTCCGTGTCTTCCTTCATGCGGTCGAAAGACTTCTTCCAATGCTTCTTGGCGTTCTCGACCTTTTTAATGAGGGTCTTGACGAGTGAGGCGCGTGAAGGGCCAGGTGCAACGGTGTCGCGCTTGATGCCGGTCTGCATCGGTTCTGCCGGCTGCATCGGATCTACAGGCATCGCCTCGCTCTCGTATTCGTTTTCCATTTGATGTATTTATGTTCAGAAGCCGCCCATCTGCAAGAGATTGCGTCGCGCCTCGTCCCACTTGCCGGATAGCTTGACCCAGGCTAGGGTGCCGCTCTTGGGGATATCTGATGGCTTTTCGTAGGTCTTGGACGCGCTTACCATACTGCTCAACAGCAGGCCGACCAGACCCATAGCGTCAACAAAGTCATCGTGTCGTGCGGAAGGGAACTTGAGCAGCTCGGTTTCCGCTTCTGCCCACCAGGGGGCAAACTTGGGGAAGAATACCTTGCCCATTGCCATGCGTCCACGGATCGCCTGCGCGCGGGTTTGCTTGTCCTTCACAGGGGTAATCTCCTCCACGACTGTCCAGATGCCACGCTCCTGCTGGACCTTCCGGAGGAACGGACCGATGGACTGGGAGATATGCCCACGCTCCGCACCCCACTTGGCAGGCTTGTGCCGGGACATTAAGTCGATCATGCCGTCGATGACCTGGTCTGTAGACGCTCGGCGCCACCACACGTCCGGCAGAATCCACACGTTGTCTTCCTCGTCTAGGCCAAAAGGCATCAGTACGGTCTTGTCAGCGGTCTGTGCGGTAGACACGGCGTGGTCGGATACGCAGTAGTATCGGAGGTTCTTGGGCAGTTCGTGAGGGTAGGGCTTCAACCAGTCGCGGCGGAAGAAGTCGCCGTCGTCGGGTGTAGGCTTGCCTTGGTACAAGGCCGAGAAGCCCTTGGCGTTCAGACGGCGAATCTCGTTAAGGAAGTCCAATCCGTAGCGTTCCGGCCATAGGGCTTGACCGACTGGTCGGTCCATAGGGTCGTTCTCCACGGCAATCGCCGGCAACGCCAGGATACGCCAAGCCTGTGCGTTCTCGTCGTTGTAGCAGGGATTCTTTGGGTCTGTGAGGCGACCCACTAGGTCATCCTCATGCCACCGGGTCATAATGATTACCACCCTGGCGCCGGCCATGAGTCGGGTCATAGCCACTTGAGTGAACCACTCCCACAGCTTGTCACGCTCACGCTTGGAGTCTGCTTCCTCGCGGTCCTTGATCGGGTCATCGATGACCAGTAGGTCAGCACCACGGCCAGTAAGGCCGCCACCCACGCCAACGAAGTTGGCTAGTCCGCCTTCCTCGGTCTGGAGTTTGTCCGATGACTGGCTGCCGGTGCGCAGCTTACAGCCAGGGAAGACCTGCTTGTATGCAGGAGAACGCATAATCTCACGCACGGATCGACCGAAGTCCTGCGCCACGTCCGCATTGTAGGTAGCGAAGATAACCTGTCGGTATGGGTCTTTGCCCAAGAACCAGGCAGGGAAACGGCGGGACGCCAGTTCTGACTTACCATGTCGAGGCGGCATGGAGATAATGAGACGCTGGTACAGACCCTTCTCCACCTGCTCAAGGGCAGCACATATAGTTTCGTGGTGCTTGACCGGCTGGTATCGGGACTTGTCTACGTTGTCCGGATCTTCCGGGTCTGGCATGGTCATCCCAGTAAAGGAGATGAGCGACTCCCTAGCCATCTTGACGCGGAGCAGACGCTGGGCGGCAGACAACTGCGCCTCTACTTCGGCAATCTCGGCCTGCCTTCGTTTCTCTTCCGTCGTCGGTTTTTTAGCCATTACGCCTTGGGAGCGATGACGGCCTTGGGCGGATAAAACTCCGTGTAGCCGGCAGGGACTGCGGCCAGAAGTTCAGCCTCCGTGGGCTTGTTGAGGAGCGTCAGCGCGGTGTTAGCCTCGCCTGGCTTCTTGTATTCGCCGATGATAAGTGCGACCTTCTTATCGGCGTTGAGGAGTGCGTTCCAGCCGACAGGCAGGACGATTTGGATGAGTGTGGTCATAGGTTAAGAAGGGTAGGTGTAGTGTCCGCTAGATCCGTCAAAGGCGTAGTTGACTGTATAGTCATAGACTGAATCGTAATAGGAATAGAAGACATAACCCGCTGAATAGTAAATGCTACCGGTGTCGCTCCAATTACTTCCACCAGATCCAGTAGCAATATAACCGTTGTTATCTTGTCCGTATGTAAATGTCTGTTGATTGCTGTATTCATCATAGTATGTTAGCACGCGGTCAGAACTGCTGTATGACTCCCAGAATCCGCTAGGAAGGTATCCGCACATCATAGTATTGTAGTCGTTCGGTCCGTAGTAACTGCCGCCATTGCCGTCAGCGTATGCAGTTAAACGGTAATTAACATTAGGCCAGACAGTCCCTTGCGCGTCCTGGTAGTTGCTGTAGGCGCAACTAGAACCGATGTCAGTACCGGCGTCGATGTAGTTAAAGACATGCAACTGGCTGGTGTCGCTTACTAGGAACTTTAGATAGGAAGTCATTGGATATGTATCAGCAAATCCATATGAATTCACCACCGTTCCGTCGGCAGCCGTTATAGAGCTTCCGCTACCGCCGCCCACTCCGCCCACCCCATCAGAGTAAGTAGAATCATAACTGTATCCAAAGGTAAAGGTTCCGCTGTAAGGTCCGTGATTCCAGGAAAAGTAAGATTCTAGGCTGTTATTTGAGTAAACGTATCCGGCAGGGATATAACATCCGTTTGTATTGCTGCCCTCGACATTGTCATAAGAACCGCCCGCGCCGTCTGCGCGAGTCACGGAGTAGTTCCAATCCCCAGAGTAGTAAGTATTGGTGTAGTCGTATCCGTCAGCAAAGGTGCATCCATCGGAAATGAACGCGCCGGCGGCTGGGAAGCCACTAACTGCCGGAATAATAAAGCCTGGAAAGGCGACAAACATCGGCGGTTAGGAAGAAGCCTGTAGTTTTCCGGAGAGAATCCATTGGTTGCTGCCAATGTAAATCGCAGCCACTACCGCTCCATAGCCTTGACACCAAAAGCCAAAGGGGGAAATAAGAGTATCGGTGGCGGATTGAAAGTATAGTTGAGAAGACGCAGTAAGGTTAATAAACAGAACTTGATCGCCGGCAGTAAATGAATTTCCTGTGAAAAAGATATCAACCTGCCCAGAACTAGCAGTAAGCTTGTGGATGGTATTGCGGTTGTAGGACGCATCGTCTATGTCAATATTGTTGTTGGAATCTTCGTTGACCGTTGTTCCAAACTGGGAATTGTTGGTAGGCGCAGCCGTGGCAGCCGTGGTCTGCACCGTATTGTCGCCGAAGGTAATGCCGTTTGCGTTGAAACGCATCTCCCCGCCATTATTGTCTACCATATACAGTCCACCATTAACCCCATCGCAGACTTGTAGACTAACGCTTCCAACGGTAGAATTGAAACCCAAGCTAGTAGCATCTAACCAAGAGTTGCCACTAGCAGAATCAGTAAAACCTAGACTCCCCTCTGAAAGGTTTGAAGTTGTGGGATTTCCACTATTTATATCAATCTGACCAGTCATCGTCCCGCCGGCCAGCGGAAGGTAAGGACCAGTTCCGCTATCGCCTGTAGCGCCTTTGCTGGCGATCAACTGCCAAGATCCAGGATAACCAGTTGGGCTATAACCACCTGCGCCGATGAAGTTAATCATCACATAGCTTGAACCATCGAAAGTCACATAGTCGTTAGGTGCGTAGGTAATGCCGCCGTTGTATGCACCACGGTACACCCATTGCTGGCCTGCCGCGCCGGCTGGACCGGTATTGCCGATAACTCCTTGAATCCCTTGAATTCCTTGAATCCCCTGCTGGCCTTGCGGACCTACTGGACCGACGATCAGAGGAATGCTCGCGGCAGAGGCTTGTGCGGCTTGTGCGGCGCCTTGCGCCACCTGTGCGTGGACGATGGCGGAGTTTTTAGCCTGGAGAGCGGTAGTCGTGTAGCCTTGCGCCGTGTCAGAGTATCCGTGTGCAAGTATTGCAGAAGCTTCAGCAACATCTCGCGCAGTTTCAGCGTCATCTCGCGCAGCAATCGCATCAAGTGCGTTCTGGGAGGTAAGAACAGCGTTCAAACTAGCCACACCAGACACACCAGCGGCATTAACCAGTCCAATCTGCACCGCGCCGGCAGCATTCACGGCCTGCACAGGTCCATCAGTCAGCAAAGGTTCAACTTCCTCGGCAATAACAGGCAGATTCAGAGCGGTCGTGCGGATCTTGCCGTCGTCTGCTTGGATTTCACCCAGCCGGGAGATGGTAGCGTTGATTGCCGTGCGGGCATTGTTCAGCTCCTGGTCGATTTTCTGCCCCTGGTGAGGGGTAGTAGGGTTGGACTGGCTGAAATTAGTGAAAGACCAAGAGCGGTCGTATGGAGCTGGAGGCTGACTCATGTGCGGATAGTGTACCAGTCTGGCTATAGATGCAAGAGATGGCGATGTAGGAGAAAGTTTTTTGCCTACACGGATTTTTCCGAGCGGGGGTGTACAATAAAATGCGCGCGCGCGCGGGGGCGTGGGCGGGGGTGTGCGTGCGTGGCGTACGCACATGTGCGTGCGTGCGTGATCGTCATGCGTGCGACTAGGACGCATGCACCTGCGTCATCACTCCGGCCTTGGCACCCGACGCCGGCCATGCTCGCCGCCTGGCTGACCGCCTGGCCTGTCGCCGTCGCCGACGAGGGGTGACGCCGCTCCGCCCTGGTGCGACGCCGCCACGCCCAGCCTGGACGCCACGACGACGCCATGCTCTCGCATGCGTAACCTTTGGGAGCGAGGCGGGGCTGGGTGGGGCAGAAAAGTTTTTGTAAATATATCCTTGTGCCGGGCGACTAGGTGTGCATGTTGGGTGATGTCCTAACCGACATAACCCAACAAACACCGACATGAAAACCACCACCGCCCTCCTCACCGAATCCCTCACCGCCCGCTTCGGCTCCGCTCCGGCTGGCCTGCTCGACCTGTCCGCCGCCAAGGCACAGGTCGCCGCATGGAATGCTGCTTACCCGGACGACGCCGTCGCCAAGGCATTCGACTTCCCCGCCGAATCCGGCTTCGTCACCCTTGACGCCGTGCAGGCTTGGGTCGCCACGCTCGACATCACCACCCGCCGCAACCTCTTCGCCTCGGAGTGCATCTTCGGCTGGTTCGTCACCGACGCCCACGACCCCCACGCCGACGCCGACGACGACTTCATGTCCACTCCAGGATGCGACGGCACCGAGTGTATCGAGTGGGTACTCTCCGACCTTGATAACTGCTCCCGAGCCGGCCTTCTCTCAATCGACTAATCTCCACCCACAACCCAACCCAGCACCACCCAACACCATGACCACCACCGACAACACCGCCCAGCGTGCCACGCTCGCCGCCGCCTACCACGACGCCCGCAACAGGTACCACTTCAGCCGCACGCCGGCAAACGAGGCCGCCCTCAAGGCCGCACGCCAGGCTGTCCTGGCCTTCGACCTCCGGCTCGCCCTGCTCGGCCACGCCGAGCGTAATGACGCCGCACCGGCCTTCGGCATCGACGACGCCGCCCTCGCCGACCTCAACGCCGCCGTCGCCCTGCTCGACGACATGGCCCGCACCCTGCCGGCGGAGCGTCGGTCAACGCCTGCGGAGCGTCGCCAGGCGATTCGCCCCGCCAGCCACTCCAGCAAACTCCGCAACCTGGCCGCCCTGCTCAACCGCTAAACCCACCAGCACCAGCACGCTCCGGCTCGATCTTTTCCACCACCCAAAACCCAGCACCACCATGACCACCACCCCCACCACCATCAAGGCCGCCCTGCGGCTCCTCACCGGCCCCGGCTCCCTCACCGACCCCGCCCTCGGGTGCCTCGGCGAGGCCGACCTGGCCGCCGTCAACCTCCTGCTCGCCCACCACCGCCAGCAGGCCGCCGCCCTCACCCGCCTGCTCGCCGCCGCCGGCGACATGGAACACCGCCTCGGCACGCTCGCCGAGTCCGACCTGTTCGAGAATGACGACGACGAGGGGGCGGGCATGGACGCCATGCTCGACGAGGCCGCCAAGGCCATGGGCCAGGCTGACCGCACCCTCGCCGGCAAGCCGGCCAAGGCCGCCTAACCTGGCGCCCGGAAACTCTCACCACCCAGCACCCAACACCATGACCACCCGCACCACCATCACCATCACCCTCACCATCGACACCGCCCCCGGCGTTGACCCGATGGTGGCCCTCGACGACCTGCTCGTCGCCGCCGAGCGAGGCACCCGCCGTGCCTTGACCGACGCCACCGCCGGCGTCACCCGCATCCGCTTCGACGCCGACCTGGACAACACCACCACCACCACCCTCTGATCTAAACCAACCCCCACCACACCCGCACCATGACCGCAAAATTCATCACCACCTCCACGCCCTTTCCTTGGGCCGTCACCCGCTCCTTCGTCCTTGAGGACGGCACCGAGGTGGACGATGTCCGCATCGTCGCCGAGGACAAGCACTTCGCCGTCGGCGGCGACTGGTACCTCGACCTCGCCGAGCCTCGGTTCGCCGACCTGGACGACGACCAGCAGGACGAGGCTATGGACATGGCCTCCGACATCCTCGACGCCATCGCCTTCGACCTGCGAGCCGGCGTCCCTGTCCCTGTCATCGCCAAGTAAACCCCCACCCTTGACTCGACGCCCAACCGGCCAGGCTGATCTAAATCCAGCTCGCAAATAAATCTCGACAACCCTCCACCCTGTAGGACATACCTTCATCACCCAACACCCAGCACCATGAAAAAAACCAAGCCAAGCACCACCACCCACGCCGTCATCGTCCGCATTCATATCGACAGGTATGAGGACACCGGCAAGGGCTACATGACCGACGCCGAGGCTCTCCGCTCCTGCCGCACGCACCTGGAGTCCCTGCTCGACGCACCGGCCACCGACAAACGCCGAGACGGCACGCTCGACAAGAGCATCGCCGCTATGGCAAACTGCATCACCATCCGGGACATCAGCGTCGATGACAATGGCCCCGAGTCCGACGGCGACGACGAGGGCCGTTGGACTGTGTCGTTCAAACTGATGGCCGCATTCATCGTCGATGCCACCACCCGCCAGGCCGCCGAGAAGTCGGTCATGGATGACATCGAGTCCCTCATGGAAGACGCCATGTGCGGGAGCATCGAGGAGTACGCATGCAACATGTCTTGCGACATCCTCAAGTAACCCTTCACCACATCACCACCATGTCCGACCCCACCATCATGTCCCCCCACCAGCACGCCGCCGCCAAGGCGGAAGTCGCCGCCCTCCGGGCCATCGGTACGCCGGCGGCCAACGCCACCGCCGACGGCATCGCCCGCTCCATCGCCCAGTCCAACGCCGCCGAGCGTGCCATGCTCCAGGCCCATGTCACCCTGTGCCAGCGTCGGGTGCTGGACGCTGACCGGTACGGATCTATCGCCCAGCGTGAAGAGGCCGAGGGTTGCCGGCAGGAAGCGATGGCATGCCTCGTCGCATTCAACCTCCGCACCATCCGCATGGTGCCTGTCACCCATGTCCGAATCTAACCAAACTTTGCGCAAACTTTATCCCAACACCATGAGCAAACCCAAGTCAGTCAACGCCCTTTCGGGCCGCCTCGCCACCCTACTGGTGGAGGTGCTTAACCACCCCAAGACCGAGGACATCCTGGCCGACGCCGGCCTGGAAGCGTACCACGACAGCGGTTGCGAGGCACGCCACGCCGGCGACCTCGTCCGCATGCTGGCCCTGCTGGGTCGCCATGTCTGCGACGCCGCAGAGGGGGACATGGAAGAGATGACCGAACACTACGCCGGCGAGGCCGAGCGTGCCGACCACGGCGAGGACTGCGACCATTCGCCCGAGGACTGCGAGCAGTACGCAAAGGAGTACGCCGCCGCCCGCAAGGTATATGCCAAGGCAGGCCAGGCCATGACCCTCATCACCGGCAAGGTTGCCATCGGCCTGCACCGGCCACGCCTGCCTCTGATCTAAACCAAGCCCAAGCTTTTCCCTATGTCCACCATCCGCACCATCCTGTTCGCCCTTATCCTGGCGGCCTTCATTGCTTTCGCCCTGTGGGCGTTTGCTACTGGCCCCAGCCTGCTGGAAATTATCGACAACCCCAAACTCTAACTTGACACCCTCCAATCTGTAGGCATCCCTTCCTATCCAATCCCATGAGCAAACGCACCCGCACCCCCCAGCCCGACGCAACCCTGGACGCCCTCAAGGCGGCCCTTGATATTGCGGCGACCAACGCCAGTCATGCCTTCTCCGACGCAGTCGAGGCGGCCAAGCACACCGGCACCATCCGCAACAAGGAGAGTGAGGCCATCGATCGCCTCGCATCCCTCAACAAGCGTGCCGCCGAAACGCAGTACGCCCAGGACGCAGACGACGCCCACGACGCCGAGGTTCGCCTCGAAAGTTTGCGCAAACAAAAGGAGCAGGCTTGGGAAAAAAGCTTGGCTATGTCCGAGGTTTACATGGCCGCACAGCACAAGGAAAACCAGGCGTCCCTTGCCCTGGCCCTTCACTTGGCACAGGCCAAGTAGATCTAAACTCTCACCCCCAACCCAACCCAACACCATGCCCGACACCACCACCATCGCCCTCGTCTTCTATGTCACCCGGGACGACGGCAAGCCCTGCACCTGCGACGATAGGACAATGCTCGACGACCACCTCGGCGACGACGGCGATTGCCTGTCCCTTGAGGGTGGCCGGTTCACCATTGCCGACGAACGCTGGTCTACCCCGGACATCATTGGCACCACCATCGTCGTGGAGTTTGAGGTCGAGGTCGAACCTTACGACGGCGACGACATGTCCCCCGCCGCCCTGTGCAAGGAGGTTAACGACGCCGCCATCCTCTACATGCCAGACTATCTCCTCGTCTCCAAGATTGAGGCGACCATCGCCTAACCTTCACCCCCAACCCAACACCCGACACCATGAAAGACACCACCCTCACCCCGGACGGCCTTGCCTCTGTCCGCCGTTCCGCCCGAGCGATCCGCACCCGCTTCCTCCCGCCCACCCCTGCCCGGGGCGCCAGGGTCAAGGCTTGGCTGACCGACGACCTGTCCCACAGGCCGGCATCGGTCACCCTGTCCCTGGACTACGGCCTGGACACGGCGGCCATGCATGAGAAGGCCGCACTCGCCTGCCTCGCCAAGCTTCGCTCCCTCACCGGCTACGAGTGCTGGTGCCGCAAGGTCGATATGGTGCAGACCTATATCGGGAAAGACGAGTATGCCTTTGCTATGTCCTTTGCCACAGCCGGCCAGGTTACCTTGACCCAGGCCGACGCCTCCTCGGTCATCCGACTAATCGAGGATGCTGCCGGCTACGCTCTCGCTGGCTGGGTCAAGGAGATGGAGCCGGACGAATTCAAGGTCGAGGCTGACCGGTACGACGACGCCCGACACATGCTCGGTGCCACCACTACCACCATCTGGGAGGGATAACGCCGCCACGGCCCTCCCAGATAGATCTAAAAGGCCAGCCCTCACCGGCTGGCCTTTCTGTTTCTACTGTATCCAGTCCGGGAACCTAGACGATGGGGGTGGGGCAGGGGTAGGGGTGCGTTCGTCCAGGTGCAGGGTCATCACCAGACCGCCCTTGTCTGCCCATGTCTTGGTCACCACCAGGGTCGAGACTGCGGCGTCATCCTTGAGCAGGCCGGCTGACATGACCGCATCCAAGGCCAGCTTTGCTAGGTTGTCTGCGTCTGGGCGGAAGGTATGGGGTAGGCCGTGCCGGTCTGCCTTGGTCGTGGGCATATCGAAACGCATGACGACTGCGACAGCCGGCGCCTGGATCTGCCCATGTGCGTCTGCTGCCATCTTGCCGGCCTTCGTCACTAGATCCTTCCACCTGCGTGCATTGGCATCGGCTGTCGATACCACCCTGCCACCCACGAACCTCGGCCTGGGTTGCGGCCTGGGTGTGCCTTCGATGTTAAGCAGTACAATGTCCATGCCCGGAATGTGAGCGGGGTTTTAGCTTGGGTCAAGTGCATGGCCTTGGGTTTGGTATCGATTGAATAGTAGACGCCAGGCGACGCCCTTCCCCATAGGGATAGGGCCAAAGCCCGAGGATGGACTATCTATCTTGATATAAGGGGTATCCTCGCTTCCTCGACCATGCGTAACTCACGCACCAGTAGCGACTTCTGCGTGAGGAAGGGGGGTAGCTAATTTCTAGAAACAGGCGAGGAAGGGGGGTGCAAACAGGGTTAACACTATATCAAACAACGACTTAACCTAGTATCCTCGACGCCCAAAGGAAGCGGGGAAGGTGGGGGGTGAAACAGCCTTCCTCATTCCCGCTTTTCTCCCACATGCCGGAGGGTATTTAGATCCTAGCACTTCGTGCCATACCTTGCCCCGCCCCGCCTGGGCCGAGGTACAGGGCAGAGATGAATCAATCCCAGTCCGAGAAGTCTAGCCCTTCAGCCTTACGCTGGATCGCACGCATCAGACCTGGAACGCTGTCTGGTTCGATGTCGCCGTCTGGCCCAGCGCACGAAATGACATTCGTCTCATCCCAATCCAGCTCCCAATGCCCACACTCCTCTGTCCCAAACTCATGGTCAAAGCTATCGTCTACCCATTGAACCTCCACCTCCAGCTCGACGATGTATTCATGGCCGGCATGGGTTACTGTTAGATCTACTTCCCTCATTTGATGGCCCTCCATTTGTTGCGGACGGCGTCGAACAAGGCGACCCACCTTTCCCGATGTTGCTGGACCTTGTAATCGATCACTTCCTTTTCCCAAGGAGTGATAAGCTTCAGCCCCGGCCTGGCCCTGGCTTCCTTGGGTGTCTTGGCTGTCTTCATTTGTCGCCCTCTCTGTCCCGGATTCCGAATGTGTCATTCCGTACCAGCTTGAACTGGTCTGTCGTCATGTGCCGGATGACGCCGTCATGGTCCAGGACCACGGCGAAGACATCGTTTGAAAAGCTACCGCCGTCCCGGACATAGATCAGCATGCCGTAGCCGAGAGGAGTCTCGACTGGGATGGGGTTGCGGAATTCGTGGATCACAGCTTGTTATTCTCCAAGCGCAGGATGGACAGCCGGAGGTTAATCTCGGCGATGCGTTGCTCTGCCTCTGCCCGGTCTTCGCCGGACTTGCTTTGGTCTTCGGCGATCTTCTGGTTCACCTCGATTGCTTGCTTGAGGTTACTGATCTCACGCATGTTCATCTTAACCCTAGATAGGAACCTCACGACTGCACCTCCCTTGCGTCCGGTGTGATGGCGCCGGCTGTGATGGCATCGGTCAGCCTGGATATCTCGCCGGCGAGTGAAGCCGAGCGTTGGATTTCCTCGTCCAGCTTCTGGTCTAGGTAATCGCAGTTATTCGTCAGCCTCTCCACCTCTGCCTTGAGGCGGGCGTTTTCAGATGCGGCTTCTCGGATGACGATCAGCACTTCCTTGCGGAGTGCGGCTTCGTAGGCGTTGCGCTGATCGGTGACTCGGCCAAGCTCCAGGCGGAGCGTGACTGTTGGGTCGTGGGACTGTTCGTTATTCATCGGTTTTATTGGGTGGGAGAATGATTGCGTCTTCGACGCTCTTTAGTTCGTTAGCTACCTGCTTCATGGATTCCAATTGCTTCCGGCCCTTATCGACCAGGTCGATCAGCTCGGAAACGGACATTTCATGTTGGTCCTTCTTTCCTTTGTTACCAAGATGTATGGCCGCCGCAATAGCAGAAAGACCATGACCGCTCGCTTCCAGCGTCCATCGTGCGGCTTGAAAGCGAACCTGGGGTGGTGCTGCTGGGTCGGTGAGCAGGGACTGCATGACCTGCCAAGCCTGCGTGGCGCCTCCGGTCTTGATGTCCATGTCCCTCTTCAATTCGATAGCCTCTCTGACCTTGTGGGAGGAAAGCTGTGAGTTACCATCGGCAAAGCCTGCGGCCTTGCCGGCCAGGACGGCATTCCCGCCGTTAGCCAGGTAGGCATTGACGAAAGCCTCCTGTTGCTGGGTCAGCACAGGCTCGACGTCGTGGCGGATGACCAGCCCGCCCTTCCATTGGTCTTTATCGTTTTGTTTTGGCATCTTGTTTGGTCTGTTTCCAGTTAAAGCCATTCTCAATGCACCACCGGTGGACATTGACATGAGGCACGCCGAGCATGAAAGCCACGTCGCCTTGGGTCTTCCCCTCGCCGGCAGCCCGGACAATCACTCTCTCCCACTTGGATTTGTCGTACTTGCGACACTTCCTGGCACGGACCTTCTTGAATCCAATGCCCAGAATCTCGGCCCAGCTTTTGATCGTGGTGATGGAGAATCCCATCTTCCTTGCGACCACCGGCATGCAATGTCCCGCCTCTGCCAGACGGCGCAGGTCGGCTCGGTATTCGCAGATCCTGGCGGCCCTTGATGCGAACATCAACCTGCCCCGGAATGACACGGCTCCTCGGTTTTGGAACCGCAGGATTGGTGCGTCTTTGTTGGTGATTAGTTCGCTCATCTGACATTAATATTAATTTGGTGTGCCTTCATAAATTTGCGGTCGGGTACCTTGTGCATGTTGTAGCCATAGGAACCGAATCCTGCCATGCCCATGTTATAGGCAAGCCAAGTCTCGCCGGCGTTGGCAGGCCGGCCTAGCCGCCTGGACACCCTTGAATGCAAGTGGGCAAGCCATGTCTGTGCGTACTGGCGGGCGATCACCGGGTCTGTAGCCATCTTATATGGATAGGTCGGAAGCCCAACCTGCCGGCGGACATCAGAGCAGTCCATCCAAGTAGCGTGCCAAAATTGGAACGGCCCTCTCGCACGGCCAGAATCCCCAGATGGGGTGTCGGCTCCACGTCCGGAGGATTCGGTATACTCCACGGCGTCTACCCAGCTGTCGGGTACCGGCGCAATGGATGCGGCTATAAAAGCAATAGTTGAGAACATGTCGGTGGGTTGGGAAACCGACGCTGACTCCTCACTTCTTCTTGGCAACCTTCTTTTTTTCAACGGCTTTCTTTTTCCTGGCCCGACCTGTACCGGAGATAGGCAGGCCGCCAGCGTCTCCATATTTCTTGATTCCATTCTCGACGATCATGCGACAACGGTCCCACAGGGATACGTTATCACGTCCGTCGTCTGCTTGTCGTATGATGTTGCGGCTCATGGCTTTCGGATAACTGTACGAGAGTCTTTGTCATATTC
>Ga0209443_1001436_pt1 | contig 15017 bp, 14 predicted proteins | sample LauGreBMM110DCMD_2_FD_187571 | JGI IMG/M metagenome (GOLD analysis project Ga0209443, IMG submission 187571) | Freshwater lake microbial communities from Lake Michigan, USA - Su13.BD.MM110.DCMD (SPAdes) (version 2) | ecosystem: Environmental > Aquatic > Freshwater > Lake | place: Lake Michigan... | reverse complement strand
GGCGGAAGTGTGGACGCGGCCGGAGGCCTCGGTGGCGGGTACGCGCTGGACGCGGTGGACGCCGGCCTCGTGGCGCAGCAGGGCGGTGGCGCCTTCGCCTTCGATGAGCAGGACCGCGTCGCGGACGCCGCCCAGGTCGGAGTGGGAGAGGGACATCAGCTCGCACTTCCAGCCCTTCTTCTCGGCGAAGCGGGTGTAGGCGCGGAGCAGCTCAGCGGCGAAGAGGGAGGCTTCTTCTCCGCCCGTGCCGGCACGGATTTCTACAAGAGCGTTACGAGAATCATCCGGATTCACCGGGATGATGGACCGAATCAGCTGTTCGCGGGCCACCTCGACGGCCGGCTCCAGCCGGGCGATCTCCTCGGCGGCCATGGCACGGATCTCCGCGTCGGCCTCCCCGGCCAGGGCGCGGGACTCGGCCAACTCCTTTTCCAGGGCCACCAGGGCGTCGTCGGCCTTGACGGCCTTGGACGTGAACCGGAGCTCGGCGCCGAGGGCGGCGGCCCGGCGGTTATCGGCGAAGGTAGCGGGGTCGGCCATCAGGGCTTCAAGCTCGGCCAGGCGGCGTCGAAAGCCGGTCAGGTCGGGGCGGAGGGGGCTGGCGGACATCGTTAAGGGGGTTAATCGGGCTTGGACAGGAGACGTCCGTTCGTTATTCAATGGAGTGCGGCAGGCTCCCCTCCGCAAGCCCGACCTTCATCCCTTTTCCGACCGATATGCAGCCCAAGGAACCCGCGCTCCGCGGCACTCACGTCCTCACTTGTGTGTGGGACTTCGACAAGACCCTCTGTCCGGGCTATATGCAGACCCCGCTCTTCAAGGCCTTTGGGGTCGACGAGGAGCAATTCTGGAAGGAAACGAACCAGCTTCCGGCGCTTTATGCCCGCAAAGGCATCCGCACGCCCAAGGACTCCGTCTACCTCAACCACCTGCTCAGCTACGTGAAGTCTGGCCTCATGAAGGGCCTGACCAACGCTCGCCTCCGGGAGCTCGGGGCCGAGATTGAGCTCTGCCCAGGCCTCCCGCAGTTTTTCCCCGCGCTCAAGGAGCATGTCCGCGAGCTCGGCCGGAAGCATAACGTCGAGGTCGTCCTCGAGCATTACGTGATTAGCACCGGCCTTGCCGAGATGATCCGCGGCACCTCGCTGGCGGCGCATTGCGACGGTATCTACGGCTGTGAGTTCCTCGAACACCCGCTCCCGCCGCACTTCACCAAGCAGGATGAACTCTCGCTGGACCTGCCGACCGAGATCACTCAGGTCGCTGCGATGGTCGACAACACCATCAAGACCCGCTTCCTTTTTGAAATCAACAAGGGCTCGAACAAGGACGCCGACATCGACGTCAACGCAGTCGTCCGCGCTGAGGATCGCCGCGTGCCCTTCGAGAACATGATCTACGTCGCCGACGGACCGAGCGACGTTCCCGTCTTCTCGCTCCTGCGCAAGAACGGCGGCAAGGCTTTCGCGGTCTACGTGCCTGAGAGCGAGGCCGAGTTCGCCCAGAACGACTCGCTCCTCCAGGCTGGCCGCGTGCATGGCTATGGCCCGTGTGACTATTCCGCCGCTGCCTTCACGCCCAAGTGGATCCGCCACGCCCTCGCGGGTATGGTTGAACGCCTCGCGCAAGAACGCACGCGCGCCCTCGCGGCCCGCGTGACGCGTCCGCCTCGCCATCTGCACACTGAGCCGGCGCCTCCCAGCGCCACGGACGCCGCCTCGCAGGGAACTCTCTTTGGCGAATAATCATGCCTGCCCCCGCCCGCAAACGCTCCACCACACTCGCCCGGCCGGCCAGCGAGAGCAAACCCATCGTCGCCGTCGTGCTCGCCCTCATTGGCGCGTTCCTGCTTGTCGCGATGCTATTCCACGCCCCCTCGGACCAGAACCTCATTCCTGAATGGCTGGAGAAGACGTTCAGCCTGCCGGCCGAATCGAACGCGACGACCGAGCATAATCCGTGCGGCGCCTTTGGCGCCACCGTCGCGGTCATCCTGTTCAGCCTTTTCGGTTACGCGGGATTCTTCGTGCCGTGCTTCCTCTTTGCGGCGGCCTGGTTCGCGCTCAATCAGCGCGCCCACACGCTCTGGCCGGTCAAGGTCACCCTGATGGTGCTCTGCGTCGTCCTCTTCGCCCCGATCCTCACCCTCTGGCTCGGCACCGCGAAGGATGTCTCCGTCGCCTTTGATCCACGCGGACCGGGTGGCGTGCTCGGTAGTATGCTCTTCTCCTCGGTCTTTCATCCGGTGCTCGGCGACTACGGGACTTGGATTCTTGTGTTCCCTTACGGCTTCTGCCTCCTCGGCGCGCTCGCCGACGACCCGAAGGCCACGCTGTCTTCCTGGATTGCCGAGATGCGCGACGGCTTTGGCGCCTGGAACGCCGAGCGTAAGGCCGCCGCCACGACCGCTGCGGAAGAGCAGCGCCGCCGCGCCACCATCGCCGCCGAGCTCCGACGTAAGCAGCAGGAAGTCGTCGGCGCGGCCATCGCGGTACCCCAGCCCAAGGAGGCCTTAAAAGCGGCCACGAAAGTCGCCCCGGTCACCGTCGACATCCCGCATGAAGGCCCGGTGGAAGCAGGCCCTGATCTCGTCGAGCCCGACACGGTGACCATTTCCCCTGACCCTGCGAATAAGGACAAGAAGCCGGAGAAACCCAAGGCGGTCTCGGAAGAAGACGACGTCGAAGAGGTCGAAGCCAAGCCTACCCGTAAGCAGCCCGAGCCGCTCGGCCCCAATGCGGGCAAGGTGCTCGTCGTCCAGCCCGACAAGATCGAGAAGGCCCGCGCCAGCCAAGTTATCAAGAAGCGCGGCGACTACGTCTTCCCCGAGATTAAGATGCTCAACGAGCCGTCCGCCAACTCCCGGGCCGAGCCGGAGGATTTCCGCAAACGCGCCGCCGACCTCATCGAGACCCTCAAGCAGTTCAAGGTCGACTGCGTGCCGGTCGACCCCGTCAACGGCGTCGACGTTGGCATCCAGCAAGGCCCGTCGATCACCCGCTATGAGATCAAGCCCGCGCCTGGCGTACGCGTGGAGAAGATCGCCAATCTCTCGAATAACATCGCGATGAACCTCGAGGCCGAGGCCGTGCGCATCCTCGCACCGGTGCCAGGCAGGGGTACCGTCGGCATCGAGATCCCGAACAAGAACCGCAAGGACGTGCTCCTGCGCGAGATCATCGAGTCCAAAGCCTGGGCGGAGGCCGCGATGGAGCTCCCCGTCGTGCTCGGCGTGGACAGCGTCACCAACAAGCCCGTCATCCAAGATCTGGCCAAGATGCCGCACGCGCTCATCGCCGGCGCCACCGGCCAAGGCAAGTCCGTCTGCATCAACGCGATCATCGTCTCGCTCCTCTACCGCTGCACGCCACAGGATCTGCGTTTCATCATGGTCGACCCCAAGGTCGTCGAACTGCAGATCTATAATAACCTACCACACTTGCTGATCCCGGTCGAAACCGACGCCAAGCGCGTGCCGGCGGCGCTCAAATGGATCATCGCGGAGATGTCGCAGCGTTACAAAATTTTCGCCAAGAGCGGCGTGAAGAATATCACCGGCTTCAACGCTAAATTCGCCAAAGAGGCGGGCCTCCCTAAGCAGGAGGAGTTGGCGCTCAGCCCCGACGAGTTGGCCGCCGCGGTGGCGGCGGCGGAAGAAGTGGTCGACGACGGCGTGCGCGTCCAGAACGAGAAGCTGCCCTACATCGTCTGCATCATCGACGAGATGGCGGACCTCATGATGGTCGCGGCGAAGGACGTCGAGACGTCCGTCGCTCGTATTGCCCAGCTGGCTCGGGCCGCGGGTATTCACCTCGTGCTCGCCACGCAGCGTCCGTCGACGGATGTCATCACGGGCCTCATCAAGGCCAACCTGCCTACGCGCATCGGCTTCAAGGTCGCCTCACAGATCGACTCGCGCACCATTTTGGACCGTGGTGGCGCCGAGACCCTCGTCGGCCGTGGCGATATGCTCTTCGTACCTCCGGGCAGCGCCACGCTCAACCGCGTGCAGGGTGCGTTTGTCGGCGAGCAGGAAGTCGCCGCGATTGTCGCGTTCTTGGCGGAGAAGAACGGTAAGCCCGAGTTCGCCCAAGATGTCATCAAGGCTATCGAAGAGGGTGCCTCCGACGGCACGGGCGGCGAAGAGGGGGAGGACGGCGAAGACCCGCTCGTCGCGCAGAGCTGGGCCATCATCAAGGAGACGCGCCGCGCTTCGGTCTCGATGCTACAGCGCCGCCTCAAGCTTGGCTACAACCGCGCCGCTCGCATTATGGATGTCCTTCACGATAAGGGTTACGTCGGTCCGGAGAATGGTTCCAGCCCGCGCGAAATTCTGGTCGAGTGAACGGCGGGCACTAGGCAGGTACCATTTTCAGGTGGCAGGTGGTGGCCCCGGGTTACGGGTGGCAGGAATTAAAACGTCCGCCACCCGCCCTACCCAAGAGAGCCACGGTACGTGCGATTCGCCGAGCAGGCTATTTCGTAGACCAAGCTCCGTCCGCCCACGGACGTGATGGCAATCACGTCCCTACCCTGGGCCAGCTTACTTCTTTTTCTCCTTCTTCTTCTTTTCAATCACGACCGGCTTCTTCTTTTCGGGTGTCGGGAGGGAAGGCTCAGGCACGGGCTGGGTCGGATCGACCGTCGGGGCCGGGGCGGCCGGATCGAAGAAGGGTTTCGGCTCAGGCGTCGCCGGGGCTTCCTTGGCGGGTTCGGCGGCCACGGCGAGGCTGGCGGCGAGCAGGAGGGCGAGGAAGGAGGACTGCATGGGGATAAGTATGATACAGCGAAAGCCCGTGGAAGTTTCAAGGCCTTCGCGGCTAGGCATAAAAAAGCCCCGTCATCCGGGGCTGTGCGGAGGACAGTGCCTTACTGCGCCGGGGTTTCCTGGGCGGTCTTCTTGGCCGTCGGCTTGGCGGCGGGCTTCGGCGCTTCGGCATCAGGCTTCTTCGCTTCCGGCTTCTCGGTCTTCTCGGCATCGGATTCCTTCTTGGCCTTCTTCAGTTCCTTGGCGGCGGTGGCGCCAGCGACGACTGCAGCTTCGGCGAGCTTGGCGTTGGAGGGGGAGGCGGCCTTGTCGGTACCGATGGCGGCGAGCTTAGCGGCTTCGGCCAGGGCGACCTTGGCGGCTTCCATCGCGATCTGCGTGGCGGCGTCGACGGAGTCGGCGACGAGCGAGACCGGTTCTTCGAGCGCGGCCGCGGCCGGGACTTCCTTCTTGGTCTTCTTCTTGTCGGTCGTGGCCTTCGGTTTATCGACCACGACGGTACCGGTGCTGGAAGTCGGGGGCTTTTCTTTCGTGGTGGCGGCCGAAGCGAGCGCGGCGGCGGCGAGCAGGGCGAGGAGACTGGTCTTCATGTTATGTATAATACACCACGTGCCGGGCGGAGTTTCAACCCCCGACAAGGCGGAAGGTGAAGAAGGCCGCCTTGGGATGTCGTAAAGGTCGACAAACACCCAGTTTTCACTCCGTGGCGCGTCTCGGAGGCTTCGCCGATAGCACCCAGCGCGGCAGGCTAAAAAGGGAAATTACCCTATTCGCTTGCTCGCCCAAGGCATTTCCCAATGAAAGTGCCTTCGATGTCTTCCATCGAAAACCTGTTCGGGCAAAATCGTGCATGGTCAGAAGGCGTGCGTCGCCGAGACCCTGCTTTCTTCGAGACCCTGTCCAAGCAGCAGAATCCCCGCTACCTCTGGATCGGCTGCTCCGATAGCCGCGTCCCCGCCAACGAGATCGTCGGCCTGCTGCCTGGTGAGCTCTTCGTGCACCGCAACGTCGCCAACGTCGTCGTCCACTCCGACCTGAATTGTCTCTCGGTGCTGCAGTATGCGGTGGATGTCCTCAAGGTTGAGCACGTCATCGTCTGCGGACACTACGGCTGCGGTGGCGTGCAGGCTTCGCTTGAACGCCGCAATGTAGGCCTCGTCGACAATTGGCTGCGTCATGTGCGCGACGTGCACCACAAGCACGCCATTGTCGTCGAGTCCGTGCTCGGCCCCGCGAAGTTGGACACGCTCTGCGAACTCAACGTCATCGAACAGGCGGCCAATGTCTGTCACTCCACCGTCATGCAGGATGCCTGGGCTCGCGGCCAAAAGGTCGAGGTCCACGCTTGGATCTACGGCTTGCGCGACGGCCTGATTAAGGACCTAGGCCTGAACGTCGCGTCCCTCGAGGCGCTGACGCCGGCTTACGGCAAGGTGCTGGCCCACTACCGTCGCCTAGGTGGAACCGCTGGGTAGTAGGTCCGCTTGAGCGGCGGCTGGCCCTTGTCAGCGTCGCGGGATGATTTCCCAGGATCGTCCGCGCGAGCGGCTGGTGCGGCTTGGCCCGCGGGCCTTGCTCGACGCCGAGCTCATTGAACTCCTTATCGGGACCGGAACCAAGGGCGCACCGGCGCCGGTCGTCGCCTCGGCGTTGCTTGCGGAGTCCGGTTCGCTGGCCGCGTTGGCGACTTGGGACACCCATGATTTCGGTCGCGTCCACGGGCTTGGTCCCGCGAAAGCCGCCGAGCTCACCGCTGCGATGGAACTCGCGCGAAGAATCCGTGAACGCGCGCATGATCCCGGCGAGAAGCTTGACGCCCCCGCCAAGGTCTGGGCGCGGCTCGAGCCGTTTGCGGCTGGCCTCGCGGTTGAGAAGTGCTGGGTCCTCTGCCTGAACCGGCGTAACCGGCTGCTCGCGCTACACGAGGTCAGCTCAGGAACGGCGACCAGCTCCTTGCTGCATCCCCGAGAGGTCTTCCGGCAGGCTCTGAAGCATGCCGCATCGGCGGCGATCGTGGCGCATAACCACCCCAGCGGAGATCCGACGCCGAGTCCCGCGGACCGGGCCGTAACCCGGCAATTGGCTGATGCCGGGAGGGTGTTGGGCGTGGAATTGCTCGACCATGTAGTCATCGGCCGCCCGGAGGCCGATCCGGCAGGGAAAGGGTGGTTTAGTTTCGGGGAGGCGGGTTTGATTTAGAGGAACTTACGCACGACTCCGATCTCAAGACTGGATGTGCGGCCAAATTTAATAAGGAGGCGCAAACCTGCCTGCTCAGGCAGCGAGGACAGCACGTGGTGCTGTCCCTACCCGAGTCAGGCGGATGCGATATCATCGCATCCCTACCCATCTGTCATCTTACCTCTGGGCTACACTCTTAAAGGGGCCCCGCCTGTGCCGATTCCGATTGGAGCTCCACTTATTCCTGGATTTAGGTGGGCGGTACGTTGCCACGGCTCGGACGAGGCCGGTCGGGTCGCACCTCCCTTATATTATGTTCGTAGGGAAGGGAGGCTGCCGCGGGTGTCGAACACTGCAGGGGATAGTTAACATGACGACATTCTCGGAAAAAAGCAAGCAGAGGAGTGTCGGACGGAGCGGACTCCACCAATGAAACGGGCCGCACTTTCGTGCGGCCCGGGCTATGGCTAGCCAACAACGATTGATTATTCGGCCGTGACGTTTTCGGCGACACCGACGCCGAGGGTCATCCCGCCAACGACCTGGACCTTCTCCATGATGATCTTCTGGATTTCCTCCAGGACCTTCGGGTTCTTGATGAGGTAGTCCTTGGCGGCTTCGCGGCCTTGGCCGATGAGCTGGCCATTGTAGGCGATCCAGGCGCCCTTCTTCTCGAGGATCTTGTGTTCGATGCCGAGGTCGAGGACGGAGCCGGAGCGGGAGATGCCTTCGGTGTACATGATGTCGAACTCGCACTCTGTGAAGGGAGGGGCGACCTTGTTCTTCACGACCTTCACCTTGGTACGATTGCCGATGACCTTGCCGGAAGGTTCCTTGATCTGACCGATGCGACGGATGTCGATACGGACGGAGGAGAAGAACTTCAGGGCGCGGCCGCCGGGGGTGGTCTCGGGGCTGCCGAACATCACGCCGATCTTTTCGCGAATCTGATTCGTGAAGATGCAGATGCAATTGGTGCGGCTGATGGCGGCCGTGAGGCGGCGCATGGCTTGGCTCATCATACGGGCCTGAACGCCAACGGTCGCGTCGCCCATCTGGCCGTCGAGTTCTTGTTTGGAGACGAGGGCGGCGACCGAGTCGATGACGACCACGTCGATCGCGCCGGAGCGGATGAGGGTTTCGACGATATTGAGGGCGTCTTCGCCAGACTCAGGCTGGGAGACCAGGAGGTTGTCGAGGTCGACACCGACGATTTTGGAATAGCGAGGGTCGAGGGCGTGTTCGACGTCGACGAAGACGGCGTTGCCACCTTGGCGCTGGATCTCGGCGATGATGGAGAGACAGAGGGTCGTCTTACCGGAGGACTCCGGGCCGAAGATTTCGACGATGCGGCCACGGGGGAGGCCGCCGACGCCCAAGGCTAAGTCGATGGCGACTGAGCCAGTGGAGACGGACGAGACTTGCATCTTGGTCGCGTCTCCCATGCGCATCAGGGTGCCATCGCCATACTGCTTGTTGATGGCGGAGAGAGCCAGATCGAGGGTCTTCTTCTCGGCTGCCTGGTTGGCAGATTTTTCCTTAGCGGTGGGTTCGGATTTGGCGGACATAGCGTTGGGTATGCGTAAGGGAAGGTGCCGAGGGTGGGGCGGCTTGCAAGCAAAATGAACAAATGTTCACTACTTCTTTATACCCCCCTTTGGCCGGGGGTTAGAAGCTAAATAAATCCACCAGCCAGTCCCAGAAACCTTCCTCTTTCTTGGCTTTTTCTGGAGACTTACGGGCGGGAGCAGGGGCCGGCGTCCGGGCGAGCCGCAAGGCTTTCTCGGCCTCGAGCTTCTTTAATTTAGCGAGACCTTGGGTCATCAGGTCGGCCGCCAGGCTATCCCGGAGGCGCTGCTCCGGCTTGGCTCCGGCCGGGCTTTGGCAGCCGAGCACGATCGCGATGACCCGGCCGTCCTTATCCTTAGCCGTGGTCGCGATCGAGGCATGCGCCGCCACCGTCCACCCGGTCTTCAATCCGTCGCAGCCAGGGAAGGAGCTCAGAAGGTAGTTATGGTTGAGGAGATCGAGCGGCTTGCCCGGCCGGCGTAATATATACTGCTTCGTGCTGGTATACTTGAGCGCTTCCGGGAACCGGCAGAGCGTGACCGAGAGTTTGGCCAGATCGCGGGCGGTGGTGGTATCATGCGGGCCCTTCCCGTAGGTGAGGCCACTGGGCGTCACGAAGGTTGTGCGCGTCATACCCAATTCGGCGGCGCGGCGGTTCATGCGGGCCACGAAGGCGGGAACGCTCCCGGCGCGATCGATGGCGAGGGCGACGGCCACGTCGTTGGCGGACTTCAGCAGCAGCGCGTAGAGCATCTCCTCGACCGTGAAACTTTCGCCTGGCGCCAGCCAAATCTGTGAGCCCCCGATATCGGCGGCGGCCTTGGTGACCTTCACCCGGCTGCGCAGGGTCGTCTGGTTCGCCCGGATGTCCTCGAGCACGAGGAGGGTTGTCATGAGCTTCGTTACGCTTGCTGGATGGCCGGGGAAGTCGGCTTTCTCTTCCGAGAGCACCGTGCCGGTCGCGGCGTCGACGCAGATCGTGCCGTCGACTTTCATGCCGGCCTTTGAATACGGGGTGGCGGCGACCGCCTCGGCCGGAAACGACAAACTCAGGAGGAGGGTGGCGATGGCGGCGAAGCGCACGCGCGATTGGTTAACGGACCGCGCCCGTGAGCAAGACCGATTTGCGTTAATATTATTACTGGTCCAACTTATTGGTATGCGCCTCTACCTGCTCCGACATGCCGAAGCCGACCCCGGGACGCCGGATGCCTCGCGCGACCTCACCGGGCACGGGCAGCGGCAGGTCGCCCTGCTCGCCAAGGGCGCGGGTCGGGTGCCGCTCGAGGAAGTCGACGCGATCGAGCATAGCCCACTCGTCCGCGCGGTGCGCACGGCCCAGCTACTCCGCCTTGCGACGGGTTCGCCGTTACCGCTCAAGGTCCTGGGTGGGTTGGAGCCCGAGCACGACCCGCGCAAAACGGCGGAGCTGCTCGCCAAGTCGCGCCGCAGCCGCCTGCTGGTCGGACACAATCCGCACCTCGCAGAACTGACGGCCCTGCTGCTGGGCCTGGCTAATGGCGGTGCCGCGGTTCGTTTCCGTAAATCTGGCCTGCTGGCCTTGGAGCGGACGGCCAAGCCGACGCGTCTCCGCCCGTATGGTTCATGGAGCCTGCTGTGGATGATTCCGCCAGACCTCGCGAAATGACACGGCCCGTTCTTGACGGAACGCGACGCGGCCCCGACCCTGCCAGCGTGCCCGAAAGCCGCCGACATCGCCTAATCTGGAGCGCCGTGGCCGGCGTGCACCTCGCGGCCGTCGCCGCGGTGTGGATGGGCGGCGCCCTCGGCGTCAGCGAAGCCGCCCGCGAAGGCGGCTTGGTGCTAGTGACATTGGTGACCGAGCCGGTCGCCCTACCTGGTGAAGCCAAGGGAGGCGTGGCGCTCGGCGCCGGTCTGCCCGTCCCCGTCGCGTTGAACGTCCCCGTCGCCGTTCCTTCTGCCGCGCCGCTCGTCTTGGCGCCGACCATCGCGTCGGTGCCGACTTCCATCGCCGCTGTCGTCGTCGCGACCAAGGGAGAAGTCCTCGCCGCTGCGCCAGCTCCGGTCGCCGAAGTGTTCGTGCCACCGTCCTTCCTTTCCCGTCAAGAGCCAGCCTATCCCGAGCGCGCGCGTCGCGCCGGCATCGAAGGCGTCGTCGGCGTGCGCATCGCGCTCGCTCCGGACGGTTCCGTGCGGCAGGTTGAGCTAACGCAGAGTTCGGGCAGCCGTCTGCTCGACGAAGCCGCGTTGGCGGCCGCGCGCGCGTCGACCTTTGCGCCCGCCTCGCGCAACCGGACGCCGGTTGAGTCGGAAGCTGTTGCGAGCTATCGCTTCGAGCTGCGCTGAATCACTTACGGAGGAGAGAGGCTAAGCGCCTTATCTCAGGGTGACGAAGTCGGGATGGGTGCCAACGATCATCTGCCCGAAGCGACCCCAGTCGCCTGGCTTCAGGGAGCGATCAATGACGACGGTGCTCGGCACGGTGGGTTCACAGCGGACGGACCAGAGCGGACGCGCACTCGTCGGTAGCATACCGAAGCGGATGTCGCCGATGAGTACCGCGGAGCCGTCGGCCGTGAAGCTGTTCCAGCCCTGCGTGAAGCGGGAGAAGTCGGCGATGATGACGGCTCCGGGCGAGCCGGCCGCGGGTAGGCCAGGGCTGCGTGGAGTCAAGGCCACGCGTTTTTCGCCGACGATCACCTGCGGGTCTGTGAACGGCATGACGCGCACGGCAGCCGTATGCCACTTACCGTCTTCGAGCCACACGCAGCGCCAGACGACGAGGTTGAGCGCGGTCGGCTTGACCGCGACGCGTTCGATGCGTCGAGTGACTTGCTGCGAGGCGAACCACTGGCGCAGCGCAGTCTCCGCGCGCGCGTGCTGCCAGACGCCGAGCAACGCATACGACGTAAACCAGACCAAGCCGTAGACTGCGAGTCGGGGAGCGGCCTTCTTCCAGGCGAGGATGGCGAGCACCAGCACGGGTAGCGTGGCGAAGAGGTCAATGATCGGCAGGCAATCCCAAGCGTAGCGGCCGAAGTCGAAAGGCCAGAGTAGCATCGTGCCGTAACTCGTGCACGCATCGCAGAGCACGTGCGACAGCGCACCCGCAAGACCGGGCAGGAATAGGTCTCGCCAATGCGCATCCGGCCGTCGGCGGAAGAACCACGCCGAGATGAAGGCTGCGAGGAGGCCCCAGACCGGCGCGAAGGCAAAGCTGTGCGTGAAGTGGCGATGCCAGCGAAAGGAGACGAGCGGGTCGCCGGCGGAGCGGATGAAGACGTCCAGGTCAGGGCCTTCGCCAGCGAGCAGGCCCGCGAGGGCGGCGGCGGGAAGGGAGGCGCCGGCACGGCGGACGGCGATACCGGCGGCGATGCCGAGGGCGGCGTGCGTGACATTGTCCATGCGATGAACTTACGAGCCTCGGTCGGGTAAGGAAGGCGGACTTTCATTTTTTCGCCGGAAGCCGCCAATAGGCTGGAACTCCGAGACGTTCTCTCCGTCTAATCTGATACCCCCATGAGACTGCTTTTCTCCGCCTTGGCGCTGTGCGCTGCTATCCTCGGTCAGGCTGCCGACAAGGACTACCCGCTCGCCGACGCCCAAGAGGTCCGCGCCCGCGGTGGCCTGCCAAACTTCTTCCTCAAGGCCCAGACGACCGGCGCTGAAGTGAAGATCGGCTACCTCGGCGGCTCAATCACCGCGCAGAAGGGCTGGCGCGTGCAGACCCTCGCACATTTCCAGAAGGCCTATCCGCAGTCGACCTTCACGGAGATCAACGCCGCCATCGGCGGTACTGGTTCGGACCTCGGCGTCTTCCGCGTCCAGCAGGACGTGCTCTCGAAAGGACCGGACCTACTCTTCGTCGAGTTCGCCGTGAATGACGGCGGCGCGGACCCGCAGCGCATCATCCGCTGCATGGAAGGCATCGTGCGCCAGACCTGGAAGGCCAACCCCAAGACCGATATCTGTTTCGTCTACACCCTGACCGAAGCGCTTTCCCCGCCCATGCTCGAGGGTAAGCTGCAGCGTTCCGCGAGCGCGATGGAGAAGGTCGCCGACTTCTACGGCATCCCGTCGATCACGCTCGGCATGGAAGTCGCCAAGCTGGCCAAGGCCGGCAAGCTACTTTGGAAGGCGCCGTTGCCGAAGACCGACGCCGACAAGGCTGCGCTCGGCGACAAGTTCGTCTTCGCGGCGGATGGCACGCATCCGCATGACTCGACCGGCCAGGTACTTTATACGCAGGCCATCGTCCGTTCGCTACCAGCGCTCGCCATCGCGAACAACACGCCGACACCTCACGTGAGCAACCTCGCCCTCGATCCGGCGAACTACGAGCGTGCGACGCTCGCGCCGATCACGTCTGCCAAGTTATCCGACGGGCTCGTGCCTGCGGACATGAAGACCGCCGATTACGCCAAGGCCTGGGCGAACCGCTTGCCCGCGATGGTCCGACTCACGCAGCCTGGCCAGAGCATCGAATTCAAATTCAAGGGCACGCACTGTGCCGTGTATGATATTCTCAGCCCGGCCGGCGGCATGGTGGCCGTGACCCTCGACGGTAAGGTGCAGAAGACCGTCCAGCGTATCGACGCTTATTGCACTTACTCCCGCCTAGGCAGTTTCACCATCGGTACCGACCTGCCGGAAGGCGTGCACACCGTCCGACTTGAGCTCTTAGCCGACCCAATCGACAAGGCCGCCGTCCTCGCGAAGAACAAGAACCAGATCGATAAGCCCGAACGCTTCGCCCCCCTGCATTTCTTCCCGGGTGCGCTGCTCATCCTCGGTGAACTGGTCCCTTAATAGGACTCGAACCGACGCCCAGCCTTGACCGCCCCCTGACCCCCTCCAAAACTCCGACTCCTCCCCCATCCCCCCCCCACACCCATGCGTTTCGGCCTTAATACGTTCCTCTATGCCTCTCCGTTCACCAATGAGAGCGTCCACCTGTTCAAGAAGCTCAAGAACTGGGGCTTCCACACCGTCGAGATCCCGATCGAAGACCCGTCGCATACCGACCCGAGGTTCCTGAAGGCCGCCGCCGCCAGCGCCGGTATCGCCATCGGTTCCATCTGCGCCTGCATGGGACCCGGCCGCGACCTTCGCGGTTCCGCCCAAGATCAGGCCGCTGGCCGTAAGTACATCATGGCGCTCATCGACCAAGCTGCCGTCGCCGGTTGCCCGCGCATCATCGGCCCGCTCTATTCCGTCGTCGGCCTCATCGGCGCGCATGACGACAAGACCAAGGCCAAGCACTTTAAGATGGTCGTCAAGAACCTCAAGGCCATCGGCAAGTACGCCCAGAAGAAGGGCATCGAACTCGACATCGAGCCGCTCAACCGCTTCGAGACCGACTTCCTTAACACCTGCGACCAGGGCCTGCGCCTCGTCAAGGCGATCAATCTACCCAACGTGAAGCTTCACCTCGACACGTTCCACATGAACATCGAGGAGAAGAACCAGGCCGCCGCCATCCTCAAGGCCGGCAAGCACCTCGGCCACTTCCACGCCTGCGGTACCGACCGTGGTACCCCTGGTGGCGACTCCCTCGACTGGAAGCCCATCGTCGCCGCCCTGAAGAAGATCGGCTACAAGCAGGACGTCGTCATCGAGTCCTTCACCACCGACGTCAAGGTGATCGCCCGGGCTGCCGCCATCTGGCGCGCCATGGAGCCGCACCGCGACGACATCGCCGTCAAGGGCCTGAAGAACCTGAACCGTTTCTTCGGCAAGCAGAAGTAACTCTTCCGCCCAAACACTCGTGAAATTGCTCACCCCTCTCCTCGCCCTCGCCGCGCTCTGCGTGTCGGTTTCCGCCAAGGATAAGAACCTCTTCAACGGCAAGGACCTCGCCGGCTGGAAAGGCCTCGATTTCTGGTCCGTCGAAGACGGTGCCATCACCGGCCGCACGACCAAGGAGAAGCCCACCAAGGGCAACACCTTCCTCGTCTGGGAAGGCGAGGTCGCCGACTTTGATCTCACCTTCCAGTACAAGATCATCGGCGGCAACTCCGGCGTGCAGTACCGTAGCAAGCTCGTGGACGAAAAGGGTTTCGTGATCGCTGGCTATCAGGGCGACTTCGAGGCGGGTAAGACCTACTCGGGCATCCTCTATGAAGAGAAGGGCCGCGGCATCCTCGCCAAGCGTGGAGAGAAGGTCGTCGTCAAGGAAGGTGCCGACGCCAAGAAGCCGAAGATTGAAGTCACCGGCTCGCTCGGCAAGACCGACGAGATTCAGGCCAAGATCAAGGCCGAGGCCTGGAATGAATATCGCGTCGTCGCCAAGGGCGGCCACCTGCAGCACTTCATCAACGGCGTCCAGACCGTCGACGTCACCGACGAGACCGCTGTTGGCGCCAAGAAGGGCCTCCTCGCCCTTCAGCTCCACGCCGGCCCGCCCATGGTCGTCCAGATCAAGGACATCGTCCTCAAGGAAATCAAATAATTCACCATGAAAAAATCCCTCCTCAGCCTCCTCCTGCTCTCGGCTGCGTTCGTCTCGGCCGCCGAT
>Ga0209443_1001435_pt1 | contig 15020 bp, 10 predicted proteins | sample LauGreBMM110DCMD_2_FD_187571 | JGI IMG/M metagenome (GOLD analysis project Ga0209443, IMG submission 187571) | Freshwater lake microbial communities from Lake Michigan, USA - Su13.BD.MM110.DCMD (SPAdes) (version 2) | ecosystem: Environmental > Aquatic > Freshwater > Lake | place: Lake Michigan... | reverse complement strand
GCTACACGGCTGGACTCAGATCGGCTACATGGTTGGACCCAGATCGGCTACACGGCTGGACTCAGATCGGCTACATGGTTGGACCCAGATCGGCTACATGGTTGGACCCAGATCGGCTACACGGTTATCGGCTACACGAGCGGACCCAATTACACACCGATTTCCTCATAACACACCGATTTCCCGCCAAACTAGGGTTAGGGCAAGGTTATAACTAGACCAATGCTGAAAAAAATTCGTGCGAGAGTGAAAGTTAGGGTAAAGGGTGAGGGCTAGGGTGTCCAGTACATAATCAGATAGCGTTCTCTACGGATCTAAAGAATACCATGAATACCGTGGCAAGGATGATTCGGAATTTACGAGACATCGCGACAAATGACGGAATGGTCGCAAGCTTTTTAAGAGGTTTAGTCGAGTAAATTTCAGCACAAGAATATATGACAATGGCTAGACATGCATAATTAAGCGTATGATGGTTCTCTGTCCAAGATAGTTGTGTTTCAATTTTACTCGATATGATCATAATAACCGAATCTGAAGAAATCAAGTTGAGCAACTGTTGCTGTAAAAGTTCATTCTTAAACTCATTCAGAAAGGCCGATGTCAATGCGTGAACCCCGATAAGCTTTCTCGGGCCATCCCAACCGTATGCGACGTGCGCGAGTGTAAATAAAACCAAAATCTGAGTAGCCGTCATGAAACTTGAGTATATTCTTACAGTGATAAATAAGAATATACTGTTCAATTTTTTACATGAATATATAAGACAAACAACTACATCAAAAGAATAAGTAGACATGTCTTCCTGTTTAATGAATTGATTTAGAATATATTTTTTCCAAGACCAGTTATTTAAAAGAGCGGGACATTAAAACACATTCTATAAAATAAGTACTGACTAGACCTGCATCGAATATTTCCCATGATTCTTTCATATATAAAAATTAGAATCGTTTCGATTTCTTTCTCTCATTCTCTATTATAGTAAAGTATGTGGAAGAAGTTACAAACAAACCTAATGGGATTTATAAAATCAAACCGACCGGTAAGTTTTCTGATTTTACTAGTTATCATAATTGTTTTTCTCTCAATATTATCCAAAACAGACGATTATCTTAAAGTAAAAAAGATAGAAGCATTCTCGAAATCAAAGGAAGAACTAGAACGTGAACTTTCCGAGTTGCAAACAAAAATGGCTACTCATACTCATGAACTACCCAAGAAAACCCTTACAACTGGAGAGGCAGTAATTTAGATACTTCACCTACCTCTCCATTTTAAAAATTTCAACCTCTAGTTCCGCGGAAGACATGTGTTGTTTGTAATAATTATTTTCGTCGAGATTATGTCTCTGTCGTCCGCCACGGAACGGCAGAAACGTTAAATCGTTTTGGAAACAAACGAAATATTTATTTTCCTCAGTTCCTCGATTATTATCATAACAAATAAGCCGGCTGATGAAAGTGGGTAAGAATGACGATTTTACAACGAAAAAACTTTGCTGTAATTTCTGTGGAGTTTCGTCTCCGCTTCCGAAACAAATATTTTTTTGAACACAATTCATATGTTGAATAGCGAGATTTACACAATCGGACCCACCCAAAAGAACATCTTGTTCGACATATACGAAATAATCAACCGAGTTTACAAATGCATACATGGCGCCATGTAAAACACCCCGAGCCCAACCACATAAAATATTTTGACTTTCACATGAAATACTATGGCCAAAGTTTTGTAATTGCGGACTGACGTGCACCAACGGATTATTCAATACATCTTCATGTAACGGATCTACAGAATCGGCATTGGAAATGAAAATCTTTTTAGGCAATCCCGATAAATTCATAATCCCTTTTATCCAGAATTTCGAAAAGGAAGTGTTCCGAGTAACCGTCCCACCATATCTACTCTGATGTGATTTCGCGGCATCGCCAAGATATGACTCTCCTGCTTCGTCAGAAAACCAACCAGAACCAATAATATATGAATATGCCATGTAAAAAATAATCACAACAACTTTAAACTGTTTTTGTGATTCATTTACAGAACAATAGGAAATCCCTGAAGAATGCGATTCAACAATTCGAATGACGTGAGTTGTTTCCATTCAAAACACGAAAGTGTTCCAAGATATTTCAAAAGATAACTGGATCCTCCTGCAAACAATGTATACTCAGGCGATGAAGATAGATTCCGAATCGACCACGTTTTCACACAAAAAGGATTCTCGTTTTCGGATTCACGATTTTCTTTGCAACCACTGCCCATATTCCAATAAACCATATGAGGTACTTCAGATGTCTTATACTCGAGAGAAAATATATTTTTTATTTTCAAATGTTCTTCTCTCAGAACTGAAAGTCCGTTAGGAAAATCCGAAAAGACAATACAGATGGTGGAATTTACAATAAAAGGAGAAGTCTGTGATTGGACAAATCCATCACACACCTTCTCCATGGCGGGAACTAGAGAAACGTCTACAACGCATTCTTTTCTTTGTTTCGCTATGGAAATCACCTTTCTAAATATACCAAGAGTATTCGTAAAGAAAATACCTTCATCGTTATCCTGGAAATCTTCAAAAGCGATCCAGACGGGTTCAGAATCATAGGCCATGATTCTAATGCCCAACGACGATTTCGATGCAATCATAATAGCCATCGCCATGGCATCCCACCAACCGCTATTACCGTACAAAGAAAGATCGAGAAAAGGTAAAACATGTTCGAATCCACCAAATTGCTTCAGAGAATACCTCCAAGTTCGCAATAAGGAAATAATTTTAGAATCGAAAAATGTCGCAACAGGGTTATCTAATTCCATAATATTTTTCAGAATGGGTCCGAGGAAAATACCTAATTGTTTGTTGTTTACATTCAATTCCGTACGTTTTTCATTTTCTACTCTTTTTTTAAGATAATATGCCTGCGATTTGTACTTGCATAAATTACGGTCGTCATTATTGAATGTTTTAGCACGAGGCTCTCCGTTCTTCAAGACATTAAAAAATGCATTGTGTTGTGACGACCGAGTGGTCATAGAAGTATGTCTCAGATCTATCGTTTCCCATTTATGACTGCATTGTTTATGTTGTACATTGTATAATTTTCGAGAAATATCACTCACTATTTTCCGGTATTCTCTCTTTCCCTTTTTCAATGCTTTATCAAATTGTAAAGGAGTGACCACTGACGAAAAATACATGGGACGGAAAGAACGAACCCATTGAATGACACATCGATCAAACAACCAACCGAATTGAGAGTTTTCTCTCGGAATCCACTTTGCGACGAGAGACATGCCGTATTGTTTCCCATATTCTTTCACATCTTCTAATCCGAGTTCGTCTCTTTTCTTCAGAAGTTGGACATCCAGATCTAATTGATGATTCAACATTCCGACACACGTTTCGATAATCGGACATTCTTCTCCTAAAAAATATTTGACAAATTTACAAAAGAATACCACATCTTTCCAGGAACCAACCGACCCATGTCCACATTGGGCTAGTTCCATACTATATTGCGGTAGGAAATTCAAAATCGAACATGCGTGAATGGGAAAATATTTATACCAGACAAAAATCATGAGATGCGACAATGTTTGTTCCCCCATCCCAAAGGTAATATCTCTCGTAAAAAGAATAAGTTTGTACAAAATATCAAAGTATTTATCTGAGTACTTCTCAGTTAATTGTTGTTCTGCAACCAATCTCAATTTTAAAAAATAGACAATTTTATCAAAACTAGACATTAGATAATGCATATATTGGTCATGTTCTTTCGAAAGATGTATGCGTTTCAAGGAAAAAAAGAAGTTGACAATCGCGGCCTCAAATCCTTCGTTACTTTCCATTAAGGAATTAAGATGATTATTATTTATACTGTTTCTTTTCGCCTAGTTTGTCTCTTAAGGAGTAAACGTACCCTTTTTGTAAAGCCCTCTTTTTCTTCAGAACTGCTTTTTTTCAAACAGGATTTGAGAGGAATAACAACCTCCTGAAAAAGAAAATACAATTGATTGATCTGATGAAACACAAAAATAGATGGTTCTATTTCAATCGAATCGATGATGGGATACGTGCGGAAAAAACGGTCGGGTTCTCTGAATCCTCCGTTTGCAAGATGAACCATTTGTTCCGGCTCGACGGGAATATGGAAAAGCATCAATTCTTTACAGACATATTTCGAGTTTTCTCCAAATTTTTTATATTGACACATTTTTTTAAGGAGAACTTCTTTCGATGCGATTGTGGTTTTTTTTGTACCAGAATCAGATACATGTAAAGTAATTTTATCATGGACTTTGGGTTCTAATTCATTATTTCGATTTACATATAAAATGGTAATAGGAATGTCCATGGCGTATTCTTTCATAGCGTTTTGAGAGAGAGATCCGATACGTTCTAGTTCTTGGACCCAGATAATGTCTTCACGATCCATAAAAGAATAACAAGTAATATAATATTATATCAATAGATTGTGTATTCAAATAGATGGGACTTGAAAATAATAAATGAACATTTCATCCAATCAATATAAAGAAAAAAAGGGGATGACTAATGTCTCAAACAGCATTTTGTAAAATATTTCTAAAAAATAAGGAATAAAAACTGAGACAGCACCACAAAAAATGACAATTTTGTAGTTGTTTTTTTTACACGGCCCAAAATCGTTTCATACAGCATTAAAAAACAAACAAACAAACCAAAAAACCTTTACAACATGACATGAGACAGCATATTAAAAAAGACTATGTAGTATTTTATCATATCGATTAATGATAAAATAATATTAAAAACAAAACGGAAATAATCTTAAATGCGTATAGTCCTTGTTGTATTATCAACGTTTCAAGAATATGTGCTACAAAATATAGTTCATTTAAAACAGAACGGGAATCATGATATTGTGGTGATTACAGATAGGGAATTTCTAGAATATTTTCCAAAATACGTCCATACAATTGCAATGGAAGATTTGTTGGAAAATTACAATCTCATGGCTGAATCATATGGACAAGAATTCAGAAATGGTTTCTGGCATTGGACTTCGTTCCGATTTTATGCAATTCTGGCATATATGAAAAAGTACGACGTGACCAAGATTCTTCATCTTGAAAACGACGTGATGCTATTTGAAAATGCAGACAATATTCCTTTTCATGATACTATGAAAATTCTTCTGACTATGGATAATAATTACCGGTGTATTCCTGGTATCATGTATATTCCCAATTCAACTGTTTTAGAACAGTGTTTGCATCAATTTGATCATTCTCTCAAAGATATGCAAAACTGGGGACGAATCTGTATCGAAAATAAAAAGTGGGTAGATACTTTACCTATCGCCCCTGCTTTCACGGGACAAATACTTTCGCCCTATCTGACAAGTAATTATAATAGTTATAATGCAATTTTCGATGCTGCAGCAATCGGACAATATCTAGGTGGTATAGACCCACGAAACACGCAGAAAACCGACACGAAAGGATATGTAAATACAGAAAGTGAAATCAATTATAGTCATTTTGAATTTGTATGGTTATACAACGAGTACAATTGTAAATCTCCTCATGTAATTATTCGAGACAAAAACACGGGATTACCAATAACTGTAAAGATATACAATTTACATGTTCATAGCAAAGTATTGACCCAATTTATGAATTACAGTTCGGTTTTAAATCCGGCAGCGAAAATAAGCGGAGAATTGATTCAATCATGTTGCAATATATATTTGGCATCATCAACAAAGGACTTTTCAAACCCGTATATAAACCTCATGCCCGATTTCGCATCAAAATGCGCGACCCTGGAAGATAAAGATGTGATTCAAAAAATAAAACTCGCAAAAACGATATTTACGTTTACGCATTTATTGAAATCACACATGTCGCAATTGACTACCGTACTGAAAGAAATGGAAACCGACTTTATTTTAGTATGTCATAATTCAGACGAATCTTTCTCGAAAAGTTATGAAACCGCATTATTCGATTCGTGTCCGAAATTGACAAAAATATATACTCAAAATCTACTCTTCTCTCCTACAGAAAAAACGAGACCGCTTCCGATAGGAATCGCAAACAGGATGTGGACACATGGGGATATGGAAGCTTGGTCTTCTTATACACCCACCAAAAAAACACATCTACTCTATTATTATTGCGACTTGAATACAAATAAGGCAGTGAGAGAAGAAATGTTTCAAGTTTTAAAAAAGAAAGGTATTCGAATGCAGCCCTGTGTCTCATATAGGGAATATGTCCAGATTTTACAAAGTTGTGAATTTGCCATTTGTCCAGAAGGAAATGGGATCGATACGCATCGTTTTTGGGAATGTTTGTACGCTAGAACAATCCCGGTTTGCATTAGAAACCCACTTGTAGAATATTATTCACAGTTTTTCCCTATTTTGTTGTTGGATAGTTGGGAAGAATTCGACATGGTTTCTCTCACGAATAAATACAAGGAGTCTGATTTTTATAATGATAGAATGCTACAAATGGATTTTTACAGGAAACAGATAAATCAAATATCTACGAAATATTGTGTTTCATTTGCTACAGAAAACATGAATGATTCTCTCAATCGAATAACAACACAACTGTATAATACAAAGGAGTTTGATGCGATGATCATTCTCCGTCCGAAAATATTTCAAGAACAAATGAAACATAAAGTCTTTTGGAAAAATCACAAAGAGTTCATTCTCTCGAATCAACGAGGATATGGATACTGGATATGGAAACCATATCTCATAAAACATGTATTCGATAATATGATGAATGATTGGGATATTTTATTATGGTCAGACGCGGGATGTGAGATTAATTTACTGCAACAGAAATCATTCGATGCCTTATGGAAGACAACATACGCCGATAAAATAGTGGGAAGTTTCAATCGTCCGGAAATAGAATGGACGAAAAGAGACGTATTTATATTTTTAGAAATGGATCAAAATAAAGAAGCGTACGATACAAATCAGCATCAAGCCAGTGTAATTAGTTTCTGTAAAACACCCGTCACTTCAACCATTGTAAATATATGGTTCCAAACATGTACCCATTATAATTTGCTGGACGATTCACCGAGTAAACATACAAAACGGGGCCCTTTCCGAGAACATAGACACGACCAATCCATTTTCAGTCTATTGACAAAAAAATTCAAGGTCTATTCTAGAAAATCGATTGAAGATATTTCTCCAGTGGTCATTAATCGGAATCGAGGAGCCAACACGTCTATTCAAATTGGACAATGGAATAAATTAATGTATATCATGACTCCCACTGTAGAAACAAATTTCAAACAACATCCAGAATGTATAACTAATGGCGGTCTTACGTTTGCAATATCGAGAGATAATCAATTAAACCATTTAACGCAATATATTTTAAACGGCGACGAACACAAATATACCAACGGGAATGGGCTACCTAACATAATCGATGGGATCGGAGCGCCGAAACTGGAACCAAATCACAAAATATTTTCCATCATTCGGAATCCATATGAAATGTTGTATTTACTTTACAAAAACCAATTTGGTAGTTCTGGCGACCACAAACAATCGATAAAACACGTGAAAACATTTGAAGAGTTTATTGAAAAATACTGTGAAAGTGACTGGCCCTATCCCGGAGGATTCCCTTGTCCCTATTTGAAACTTTCTCTCAATCAACAATTACTGGACCATAATAATAAATGTATCGCCCATGTAATATTATTTCATGAAGATGTGGAAAAGGGACTTGCGCTTTTGAACGAAAGGAATCCGAAAATAAACATGAACAAAATAATAATAGACAGATCAACGAGTGATTTCAAAAAACATTACAATGAAAAGATGATTTCACAGGTGCGCAACAAATGCGCAAAAGAATTGGAAACATATAATTATTCTTTTCAAGGACACCATGGTTCACCAGTGTATACCCCACAGCACATTGAACTACTTTCAAATAAACAACACACAAAAACCACAAATGTGAATGGACGGCTGTGTAATCAAATTATTAGGAATTTGGCAGTATCCGCAATAGCAACCAAACATAATCTTTTTGTAGAATATTCGAATTTTGAACTGATAACTTCTCTCGGAATCCCATTGTTTGTAGGTGAACGTATTCACGAAGGATTTACTCGTTTAAATGATGCGAATTTTTTCACCATGTTAAATCTCCGAGAGGGAGAACTAGAAGTGAACTTGGATGCAATGTCTGCATATTTCCAAACGAGAGAAATATCACTATATCTGTATAAATATTTACAGACGATCAAAAATAAAATAATGGATAAAAACCAGTACAAATATAGGTATCAAAAAAACAATGATTGCTTCGTGCATATACGACTGGGGGACATGGCAGAAGAAAATCCGGGGTTAGCATATTATGAAAACTGTATAAATTCACTTGAATGCGATAACATATTTATTTCCAGCGACGAACCTAATCATGAAATAGTGAAAAAGTTGTTATCAGAATATCCCCATGCGAGCTTATTTAATGCGTCGGAAAAATTTACTATACAATTTGGGAGTACATGCAAATACGTGGTTTTATCTCAAGGAAGTTTTTCAGCAGTGATCGGATGGTTGTCATTTTTCTCGCACGTATATGTTTCAGATAATATGGATATCGAGGGAAATAAATGGTTTGGTGATATGTTTTCGATACCAGAATGGGAGAGGATGGGTCATGTTTAAATATACAAAAAATTGATTCGAATTATAACCGTGTATATACAAGTCAATAAATACAATGAGCGACACTGACTATTCGAAAATGTTGTGTATTCCGAGGATTTCTAGGAAATGTTCGAGAAAGGCAATCGAGAATGCTTTTGAAAAATTCAATCTGGGAACGATAGAGAAATATAGAGAAAATGCATCCAAGACAAATAATGATTACAAGCGAGTCATGTTTCAGTTAAAATGGAATCAAAAGAACGAGAAAATAGGAATTTACCAAACGATTTTGGAGGAAAATAAATCTTTAAAGTTGGTTTATGATTTTCCTTGGTTCTGGATAATGGTCGTTTGTAAATCACAACCACAACAATATATCAATTGAAAAATGAACAAACAAACCTAAAATAAAACACAAAAACCAAAAAATTGACTTCCCCTTTTTCTCTCAATCTAACCAACCATAAAATCATGATGCTACAACAAAATAAGCAGAAACAAATACCGCTCCGCGAACTTGTCCGACAACGAATAAGCGCTGCTCAGAAGAAAACGTTCTTATCAAGCATATCTAAATATGTGTTGACAACACGTTTCAGTTCAGCAACTTGGAACGAAAATAAATCGTTCCGAGAGAAAGAAAAATATATAAATTGTATATATTGTTCACCGAATGGGACAAGTCAATCCATCCCCTTGAACAGTTTATTATTTGTACTGGAAATGAACAATAATACTAATAAAATAATGGGTGTAGGATTAGTAAGGAATACTGCATTCCGCGAGCATTACAAAGTATATGAGTATGGATATTATAATTTAGTCGCGTATATAGGATATCATCGGATGGAGAGAGAAGAAATGTGTGCGGATAAAATAGGAGAAGTTTGTATTTGGGAAGAACTCGAACATATTTGTTTCAAGGGGAAAGGACATCTCAAGATGGGGACTGGAATGACTAGTTTTCCAGTGAATGCACTGTATCATTTTCATCAAAATGGAATTGATGTGATTCAGTGGATTTCGAAAAAGTTCAGAGAAAAATATAAAACCGAATAATGTAAATAAAAAAGTGCAAGTATATTATACTAATTATGTATAATGTGGAACAATATACAGATGAAGAATGTTTTCGGATTCTCTCATTGCAAGATTCGCCCAACGATGAAACCCTAGAACAAAGGATTATTGAATATCGTGATAAATATGCGAATCGTAAAACAGAAAAGACGAATGCTTTGTACAATTTTTTTTCAGCCATGTATGATAGATTTTTCGAGAGTATTAAAGAAGGATTTCAAGCAATGACTCCTCCGACCCAAATAATGAATGGTAGACTAGACGAAAATGGAGATGGAAATGTCGATCTCAGTGATGTAATCCAAACAGATAATCTCAAGAGTATTTTCGAGTATGATTCTGTTAATAAATTAACGGCAACGAGAGACGTACAATATTTCAAAGGACAACTCAACCCGCTCCTTAAAGAAACGATCAGAAGAACAATCAATATCAACAGCTCAGATAGAGATAAGGTTTTTGACCAAATGCAAACGCTCACTACAGATTTTAATTTTTCTTTGGAAGAAACTCTGAAAAATGTAGTATCGTTGAAATTATATTCGGTTCAGGTGCCATTTACCTGGTACACAATTGACGATGCATTTGGTTCTAATATCATTTATTTAAAAAGCGATTCGCCTGGGCTTCAGGGGAGTAGTCATCAATATTATTTCAGCATTTTACCTGGGAATTACGATTCTGCAGCACTAGCTGGTGCGGTGAATACAAGTTTACAATCATTAAAAATTGAAAACCCAATGGTAAACTTTGGAAACACGCGTTTATCGTACAATTCTTTGAATACAAGAGCGACGTTTCAACTTGACATTCAAAAAATCTACGACACTCAAGAATTTAAAATCGACTTTGAAAATGATCCGAATGATAACTCTTATAATAATCTGGCCACATTCTTGTGTTTTTCAAATAAATCGAATATAGAGTTCAAAAACGACATAAGCAAAAACTATTTGATTACTGACCGCAAAGAAGTAACTAGAAACACTCTAGGTTCAATCATACTTGTACGATATAGTGCCCGCTTCGATCTCAGTGGCAAAATGCTGGATATTTCGTCTCATCTCGTCGAACAAAATATAATCAATAGTTCTGAATTACACAATGAAGAAACCATTCTACAGATAGACATCGACCCGGGCCTAGGAACAGACGGGATCATAGACAAGATAAATAACATGTTGAAATATTCGGAAAACCTAAGCCTCAGTAGGGTGTATGATGTATCTGGGAAACTTCACTGGGATATAAATTTTGACAAAGACATAAGATACCCATTAATAAACCAAAAAATGGCACTCAAAATTACCGGTCCAGATACGAGTTTTGGATTTATTTTTCCACCAACTCCTTACTCAAAATATGTGGACATTGACGGACTCCCGTATCGGTATGTGATCGAGTCGAATTCTCAATTGGTGCCTCCGAATAGATACGATATGAATGGTTTGCGTATAGTTGCATTTAATAACACCGCGAGGAACAATTTGTCGAGTTATTCCGAAGCAAATTATCTTAAAACTGTAGATTTATCTTTTTCCTTGACTGTCTCGAATAATTTAGTCATAACGGATTTGATGGAAAACATAACAAATCAATTTAGTTCTCATCGTGAATTTTCAATCATTGGAGAAACAGTGGTAACGACGCCAACTATAGGGGTATTAGCTGACACGAAATATACGGTAGACATCAGTATAAATAAAATTTATTATGGAATAGATTTTTTGAACAATTTAAATGTTTCGACAAATCCAGGAATTGATTTCAGTGGGGTCTTGTATGATGTTTTTCTATTTCGTAATGCTAGTGTTGATGTAAGTAGCATAACTATTAGTGGGGCTCCAGTTCCCCGAACAAATTTCACGATAACGAATAGTGGAGAGTTTGTGTATACCAGTTATCATCCAAACTTTAGTAATACGGCGACATATAATAGTATTGGGGATGTTCGAGCGATCACAATAGCAGGGAAAAATACTTTTCCAGACTTTAGTATGAATGTAGATATTTCGGTAAGAGTTTTGGACGGAATTTCAAATACTCTTTTAGGTAAACTCAATGCGGTGATTTCTGCCAAACGACCAAACTTCGCAGGCTTATATTTCACCTTAGCATTGACTACGATCGATGCTTCAAGTGATGAAAGCGATATTTCATATTCAAAGGCTATATTTAACAGAGAAATCCCATCCGGGAATTCTAATTATTTTATAAATACGAAGATTCAAAAAACTACCTTGACTTTTACTATGAGTCGGAAATTTACTACGACGGATTATTCTATTTATTTTATATCGGATAATAACAATAATAATGTCTGGGTAAGTGCTTTAAAGCTAGATGGTAGTTACAACCTCTCCATTTCTGGTGGGCAGATCGAAGGGGGTACTATAGATACTTCGAACAAATTCAAAGGCCAGTCGAAGAAGATAATAATTTCGACAATAGGGAAAAGTCAAATACACGGGTTTCCAGAAATTGTTCTTACAGTACCAATTAATCCGGAGGGATATCAATTAAACGAGCTTATAGATGCAATAAATAAACTTTTGACTACGAATGTACACACATATGGATCTTATTTCCAATTGATCGACGAAACCAAAGTTCGCGGTTTTATAAATATAACAAAAATTTACACAACTCAAGACTATAACATTGTTTTTTATGACGAAAAGAGTTTCGAATCCTGTAATAAATCGAGCAACTATTTCCGAACCGCAAAGAGCAATACAACACTTGGATATATTTTAGGGTTTCGATCAAATTCAGAATTTCTGCTGGGAAGCATGAATTTATACCTTTTTAATTATGTCACATACGTGGAAATATACGATGAATATGATATACGTTTAATTGTAAATGTACTTGTTACATTAACCGGCGACACGGTCGTTTCAGTTTCATTATATAATAAATTGTTTATTGTACTGGAAGACTATAACCAAAATCATATGAACGATGGGTTAGTCAGTGTATCTCAGCGAGATACCCGAGCGTCTTTGCCAGTGTATGCTTTAAGAAATATATATAATTGTAACCCTGAAACAAATGAAACAATAAACCAAGGATTAAACGGTAAACATTTAACGAATCGTCAAATATACTCAATGAATCAAATAATAGAGGAACAAAGTCAACCGAGTGATTTTAATAAAGGAACACAATCATTGAAAGATGTTTTTGCGATTGTTCCAATAAAATATGGATTGAACCCAGGCGATATTTTCGTCGAGTTTGGTGGAACTCTGCAGATACAAGAAAGATCATATTTCGGTCCGGTAAATATTAGTAGACTACGGGTCAAGTTGCTCACGGATAGAGGCGATGTTATAAATTTAAACAACGCAGATTGGTCTTTTCAAATCATTTGTGAACAATTATGGCAAAATATTAAATAAATGGGTAACATATATGTCATGTCGCAATCGGATTTCATATCAACAAAAAAAACGAGAGCAATATTACGATCAAATAAAGATATAGATCCGGTTTTATCATCCCAGTTATATACCACTCTAAAATCATATACTAAGGAACGGGATTTGATAAAGAACTGTACCGCAAAACCCAAAACGGTATATAATCGAATGTCACTTCCAGACAAAGTTTTTTTCCAAAACGTGGAAACTTATTTACCGAAAACATGTGAGAGCGATTTGAAAACTTTTCTGAATGGACGCAACTACGGATCTTGTCAAAATTGTAATTCAACCTTCCGAAATCCGTTTAATGAGTATAAAAATAAACTCAAACAAATGTCATATGAAACACCGGATGCAGAAATAATACAAACATATACAGAAAAGGAATTTTGTAAATGTGATGTATATTTTTCCCACAAACGATAAACAAAACCAAAACCTTGATTACATGCAAAATATACGATTAATAAAATACGACGTATATTTTTCCAAAAAATATAATGATTACATATAGTCAAATGTCTTATCGTAATCCTTTAGATAACACCAAAAAAAAGGCACATAATCATTCGAATTTGGTGACAATTCAGTGCCCTCCCCCCGCCCCTCCATTTTCTAGTGGAGGAAATAACCACACAGGTCCTACTGGTTCGACCGGACATATTGGTTATCGTGGTCATACGGGTAACAGGGGGCGTACTGGACCAATTGGTGATCATGGTCTTGGTTTATTTAAACTGATTTCGCTAGATCCGGAAAGCATTTCCATTCCTCAGAGCAATACGATCGTGAAAATAAAAAACGAAGGCAAAGCTTCTTATGTCAACACGTTGGAGTATTTCAACTCATGTCTTTTAACATTCACAGCACCTAAAGAGCATTGTTGGGTAGGAGTCCAGGATTACTGGAATAGTATGAGTCCAGATGCAAATGTCGCGAACGAAACTGATTTTGTTCACTTCATTAAGTTTTTTAACGTCAACTATAAACTTTCCTGCAAGATTTATTTGAACTACGGAGGTCCCAATCAATTTATTACACCCGAGATAGAATATTCACATCTTGATTTTTTCTCAATTATAGTGGAAGAAAAGCGTGTTCGTGTGGTTCAAAATACAAGTACTTTAGTTGACCAACCAAATGATTTCAGAAGTTCTTACTTCCGGGCTTTATTTTCTTTGTTCTATTGCCCAAGTACGATTGAAAATATTTCCTTCAGTTTTTTAGCATCCGGATTTACCGGTGTATCTGGACAAAGTGGACACACCGGACCTACTGGAGGCTTCACTGGTGCGAGTGGTCGTTCTGGATTTACAGGAATTACAGGACACACCGGGCCGACCGGAGGTTTCACTGGTACGAGTGGTCGTTCTGGACAAACTGGTGCGACTGGAACAAGTGGACAAACAGGAACAAGTGGCACAACTGGATCAAGTGGCCGAACTGGATCTAGTGGAACCACTGGACAAAGTGGGAATACCGGAACAAGTGGTCCAAGTGGAAAGACGGGGTCAAGTGGGTATACTGGAACAACAGGGATAACTGGACCAAGTGGACACTCGGGCAGCACGGGAGAAACTGGGTTCACAGGAACAACAGGACTTACAGGGTCAAGTGGACATTCGGGTAGCACAGGTTCCACGGGAACAACTGGACTAACTGGTTCAAGTGGACACTCGGGTAGCACAGGAAGCACAGGTTTCACAGGAACAACTGGACTAACTGGTTCAAGTGGACACTCGGGTAGCACAGGAAGCACAGGTTTCACAGGAACAACTGGACTAACTGGTTCAAGTGGACACTCGGGTAGCAC
>Ga0209443_1001434_pt1 | contig 15026 bp, 16 predicted proteins | sample LauGreBMM110DCMD_2_FD_187571 | JGI IMG/M metagenome (GOLD analysis project Ga0209443, IMG submission 187571) | Freshwater lake microbial communities from Lake Michigan, USA - Su13.BD.MM110.DCMD (SPAdes) (version 2) | ecosystem: Environmental > Aquatic > Freshwater > Lake | place: Lake Michigan... | reverse complement strand
ATAATAAAAAAAAACGTCATAATTATGATGTTTTTCTAAAAAAATAACAAAATAATAAAATAAAAAACGTCATAATTATGATGTTTTTCTAAAAAAATAACAAAATAATAAAATAAAAAACGTCATAATTATGATGTTTTTTTTAAAAAAATAACAAAATAATAATAAAAAACGTCATAATTATGATGTTTTTCTAAAAAAACAAAATAATAAAAAAAAACGTTATAATTATGATGTTTTCTAAAAAAAATAACAAAATAATAAAAAAAACGTCATAATTATGATGTTTTTTTAAAAAAATAACAAAATAATAAAATAAAAAACGTCATAATTATGATGTTTTTTTAAAAAAATAACAAAATAATAAAATAAAAAACGTCATAATTATGATGTTTTTCTAAAAAAATAACAAAATAATAATAAAAAACGTCATAATTATGATGTTTTTCTAAAAAAAATAACAAAATAATAAAATAATAAAATAAAAATATAAAAATATTTTTTATTAATCAAGCAATCCAAGCTTATATGCTTTTAAGATATTTGGTGCCATCATCATAAGTTCTGTTGCAGACAATGAGTAATTATATTCACTGTTATTTAACATTTCCTTTATTTTTGCAATGGCCTGGCGTCTTTGAAACCAAAGAACATTGGCTTCCTCGCTGCCTTTTAGTTTTATAAAATCAGCCAAATCTGCATAAATTTGTTTTTTGCTTATTTTTCGGTCAGCTTTTTTAGCGTATTCAACTTTTTTTTGAATTGCCAGACCCTGATTAATCATGTTGTTGATCGATTCATTAGAAACGCCATTGTTGAAATCAGCAATTTTTAAAATGTAATTTTCAAGCTCGTTTACTCCATCTTCGGCAAAATAAAGTTGATCAAAATTAACTGGAACCAGGGGCTCACCAAGCGGACGGACGTAGCGAGACTCCATAAGATTTTTTGCAACTTTTATCAAAGCAATCATTTTTTGGGGAGAAACAACTGGTTCAACCTTTTGTTTTTTTGCAGTATTTTCTTTTGGAGTTTTTGGAAGCGTTTTACTGTTTTTAGACCTTGGTCTTCGTTGAGCTTTTATGTTAGGTTTGGGTTGAGACTTCTGTACTTCTTGAATATTGAAAACAACTTTTTCTTCCACGTCGTTGCTTTGAAAAACCACAGAAGGAGAAAATCCTTTGCCACCAGTAGTAGGGCGATTATTCTCCAAAAAAACTTTTTCGTCCAACAAAGGATTTTGCAAGTCGTCGTTTTGAGATACCACAAAAGAAGAAAATCCTTTACCACCAGTAGTAGGGCGATTATTCTTAGCAAAAGAACAACGTTCGTGTTGAGAAAAAAGTTTAATTTTTTTTAAACTTGGATTTATTGGTGCGTGTAATTCACCAGTAGTTTGATTTAAAAAACAGCTCATTTGTGTCAAAAAGTAAAAAAAAAGTAAAAAAAAAGTGCTAAAATAAAAAATAAATAACAGGTAATAAATAAAAAAACACAAATATTTTTAAATTTATACATACATTTTATTTAAAAAATATAAAAACGAAATGGCGTTTCGTTTTTTTAAAAAAAATTTTTATAAAGGGAGAATTGTTCTTGCTTTTTAAAAAAAACAAAGCAAAAAAAAACATTCTTAAAATTTAAAGGATTTTATTTTTATTGAAAAGAAAACTATTTTCTGTGTCTAATTTCATTATATCAATTAAAGGAGACCACACAGACTTGTTTGTCCTTAAAATTTCATGATCATATATTATCATATTATCATTTTTGTTTTCACTAGCAAGCGCTAATTTTGTTTGCTCACTATTATCATACATATTTCGCAATTCACTTCCTACTAAGTTATTAAAAAAGTTATAATATCTTTTTGAATGATTACTACCAGTATATATTATAATGTTTTTTTGGTAGTTGCTTTCTTTTTTCATAATACGAGAAAGAACGTAATAATCCATAAACAATGATGACAATGAAAATAAAAATTTTTTTAAATTTTTTTTATTTTCAAAAGGATCATTACTAAAAATAAGAAGTGGTACTAAGTTTGTCTGATATTGTTCATAAATAAATTCTTGAACAGAAGAATTTTTTAAAAATTTTTTGTTTTCGGAAAAATTTTTTGTTAGTTTAAGAAGTTTTTTACTTATGTATTCAAACTCTTCGCGATCCAAAAGTTCTTTTGAATTAATTAAGTTTTCTAACTTTTCTATTTTATTATAAAATTCAGGCAAACTACGATAGTCTCCATAATGTCCCCTAGTGTTTGAAAATTTACATCTTTTTGAAACATCAAAACACGACGAAAATTCCATATTAATTGTTTTTATAGGAACCGAACCGTAAAATATATCGGAACCGGAAAATGAATCTCTTTTAAGTTTTTTAGTGTAATCAATTTCCAAAAAAATGTCGAATTCCTTGTCTGGGTTTTCTGTAACAATATCCCTTAAAAACTTGTAAAATAATTTTTTTCTATCAAGATTTGGTACTATATATTGATACTCAAAGGAATCTATTGGCAAATGTGTCTCTCCGAAAATTGCAATGTTCTTTTCATTTTCCATACCAGTATTAATTGAAAACTCACTAAAAAAATTTGGACCTATTAAATACTTTATTTGGTTGTTTGGAAGACTAATTCCAAAGTTATTTCTAACGTATGGGTAAATATCATGAAAAATTTGAACGCCTAAATTTTCTATAAAAATTTCCATTTTATTATGCAAATGAAAGCATAGCAAATCCCTTTTTTTTTGTTTAATTTTATTTTTAATATTTTCATTCGCCAGTTTCATTATCGATTGTTTCATTATCGATTTGTACAAAGTACTACCTGGTTTTTTTAGATTAGGTAAACGTTTTGTGCAGTTATTCATGAAATTTTCAAAATAATCTACAAAATAATCTACTATATTTTTATCAATTTTTACATGTCTACCACTTATTAAAGCAAAAAACCGTACTAATCTTTCTGGGTTTTGAAAAAACTTTGGAAATATGTCAATTATAACTCCATTTTCAAAAAAAACAATATCACTTTTTTCATTGGAAATACCAATGAAATAGCCTATATTATTATACGAATCTACAACTTTCAAAGTATACAAATCTTCAACTTCTAATGGATACATTTATTTAAAAATAAAAAAAAATTTTAAAGAATTTTATTTTTATTGAAAAGAAAACTATTTTCTGTGTCTAGTTTCATTATATCAATTAAAGGAGAGTCCACAGACTTGTTTGTCCTTAAAACATCATTATTATTATTTACCGAAAAATTATCGATTACCAAATCATTTTTGTTTTTACTAACAATCGCTAATTCTTTTTCCTCACTATCGTTATACATATTTCGCAATTTACTTCCTACTAAGTTATTAAAAAATAAAGTATAATTTTTTGAATGATAACTACCAGTATATATTATAATGTTTTTTTGGTAGTTGCTTTCTTCTTTCATAATGCGAGAAAGAACGTAATAATCCATAAACAATACTGACAATAACGTTAAAAAATCTTTTAAATTAGTTTTATTGTTAAGAGGGTTTTCACTATAATAAAGAAGTGGTCTTACTTTTGTCTGATATTGTTCATAAATAAATTGTTGAACAGAAGAATTTTTTAAAAATTTTTTGTTTTCGGAAAAATTTTTTGTTAGTTTAATAAGTTTATCACTAATGTAATTAAACTCCTCGCGCTCAGTAAGTTCTTTTGAATCAATTAAGTCTTCTAACTTATTTCTTTTTTTATCAAATTCAGGCAAATTACGATAGTCTATATAATGTCCCCTTGTGTTTGAAAATTTACATCTTTTTGAAACATCAAAGCACGACGAAAATTCCATATTTATTGTTTTTATAGGAACCGAATCGTAAAATTTATAGTATTGGAAGGAATCTCTTTTAAGTGTTTTAGTGTAATGAAGTTCCATATAAATGTCGAATTCTCTGGATGGGTTTTCTGTAACAATATCCTTTAAAAACTGGTAGAATAATTTTTTTCTATCAAGATTTGGTACTATATATTGGTACTCAAAGGAATCCATTGGCAAGTGTGTTTCTCCAAAAATTGCAATGTTCTTTTCATTTGCCATACCAGTATTAATTGAAAACTCACTAAAAAAATTTGGACCTATTAAATATTTAATTTGGTCGTTTGAAAGACTGATTTGAAAATTTTTTAATACGTATGGGTAAATATCATGAAAAATTTGAACGCCTAAATTTTCTATAAATATTTCCATTTTATTATGCAAATGAAAGCATAGCAAATTTCTTTTTTTTTGTTTAATTTTATTTTTTATATTTTCATTATAATGTTTGTACAAAGTACTACCTGGTTTTTTAAAATTAGGTAAAAGTTTTGTGCAGTGATACATAAATCTTCTAAAATATCCTACAAAATAATCTACTATATTTTTATTAATTTTTACATGTCTACCACTTATTTGCGCAAAAAACCGTACTAATCTTTCTGGGTCTTGAAAAAATTTTGGGAATCTGTGAATTAAAAATCCATCCCGAATGAAAACAATATTAGTATTTTCATGGGAAATATAAAACCCTTCATTATTATAAAAATCTACAACTTCCAAAGTATACATTTCATTATACAAATCTTTAACTTCCAAAGTATCCATTTATTTAAAAAAAAATTTTTTTTAATTATTTTTTTTTAAAAAAAACCCCCAAATTTTATTCAAAATCCTCAGGCGCAGTAGGCATGTTTGCAACTGCCTCGGCATCCATGTCGTCCGCAAGTTCGCACAAAAAGTACTGAATTTTTGATTTTGTCGTTAATTCGTAGAGCACGCAAACAGGCAATTGCGGACTGAAGCAGCAGCGTACGTAGTGGTCATTCATCGGCTTTATCACCTTAAAAAGATGAGAGGCGTAAAAACTTTGTGACAGCTTTAGCATCATTGTGCCGGTAAATTCCTGTCGATCGACCTCGGATCCAGAAAAAACACTGCTCGCAAAAACCATGTCGCTATCCGGCTGCTTGGAGCAGTAAAAGGTATGCTTGCTTGAGTTACGGACATTGGTGGCAGAAATTCGCAGGGCAAATCTTTCTTCTTTTTCGTCGGTGTAAATTTGAATTTCCACAAAAGGAAACTTAAACTGGCGAAACTGGTCGAGCACCGCCTTGAGGTCAGCAATTGAAAAACGCACAGTAAAATTGTACTTTAAACTCGCCATCGATACATCCATCGCAACCCACTCAAGAAGCCTCAGTTTGTGGCGGAAGACGTAGGGAAGCTGAACACCCGACTCCATAACAATGGCAATAGTTATTTTTTCGTTGGGGACAATCACCAATTCCAAAATAGTTTCCTGGATATTGCACAGCTTAGCGTAGATCTTGGTAGAGAGGCACAATTCAAAGCACACTAAATCAACAAAAAAAGGCCCGTGTGTATCGGCATCAGTGACGCCCGGAGTATCACAAGCAAATTGGGCGTGACAGCAAGAAATGTTTGCCGAGCTCATGAGCTTAATGTGTAGAAATCCAGCCGATACAGAAAATTCCGCCGTATTGCTTACAGCAGAGATAATTCTAATGAGTTCCTGGAACTGAGATATGTTGGAAATGTGAAGGAGGATGCGCGGAGCCGAGGTCTTTTCATCGCCCTTCTTGGCAAGCGGAAGCTCGGAGGTTTTTAAAGAGTTTGGAGATCGGCAGCGCTTGTTTGAAGCCATCGTCTTTACAAAAATAATAAAAGTTCCACAAAATTCACTTGCTATACCCGCAACAAAAAACACAAATTTAAAAAACACAATTTTTAGCTTAATTGTGAATTGTCAAAAAGCAAAAAGCCAAAATTTATAAAGCTCCGCGACGAGCAAGGCGGTCCGCGGCTGTATTACCGGGATCTCCAGAGTGTCCGGCCACCCACTTCCAGACAATTTGTCCAGAAAGCACATCCTTCGCAGCATCAAGTGCCCTCCACAAGTCTTCGTTTTTTACCGGGGTTTTGTTTGCTGTTTTCCAACCGCTGCGTTTCCACCCTACAATCCACTTTTGAATGCCGTCAATGACGTACCGGCTATCGCTCAAAATAGTAATTGGGCCAGAAAAGAGTTCAAGTGCGATTTTACGCAAAGCCTCTATGACTGCCGTCAATTCCATGCGATTATTCGTTGTGTCGGACCCCGCGGAGTCTCCACACAAGTCCAGCGTTGCAGCGCCCTGGCACATGTGAACGCCCCAGCCGCCTTTTCCTGGATTTCCAGTGCAGGAGCCATCGGTGTAAATCTCGATTGGAATTGTGCTGCAAAAGTCCATTTTTTCTATAAAATTTTAATTATTTAAATACGATTATGTATACCTATTTTGTCCAATATTTCCATTTTTCTATTTCTATGTTTCAAGATTTAAATTTTATTTTTTTTAAGAATATTAAATGTTGGCCAAATATGTTTGCACTATACTTCCCAAAACAGTGACCTCCAAAGAGCTCATTTTATTTAAAAAATGTACTCTTCCAATGTGCATATGCCGTGCAAAAATAGGTGAAATGCCGAAAGACAGGGGCTTGTATCCAGCAGCCTATTACGTTTACAAGAAAATAACAGAGCAAAAAAAGCAAAAATAGATTTTTTGTGTTGTGATTAAAAAAAAATAAAAAAAACATTATAAAAAAATGGAGCACGCCGAACCAATACTGCGCGAGAACCGCAACCGGTTCGTCCTTTTCCCACTGCAGTACCACGACATGTGGGAGATTTACAAAAAAGCCGAGGCAAGTTTCTGGACAGCCGAGGAAATTGACCTGGCCAAGGACCGGGCCGATTGGGTCAAACTGAGCTTCAACGAACAGTTTTTTATTAAAAACGTTTTGGCGTTTTTTGCCGCGTCCGATGGAATCGTCAACGAAAATCTAGCGCAGCGCTTTGCGTCCGAGGTCCAGGTTCCGGAGGCCCGGTGTTTCTACGGCTTTCAAATTATGATGGAAAACATCCACTCGGAAGTCTACAGTCTGCTCATCGACACATACATCGCGGACCAGGCCGAGAAAATGCACTTGTTTCGCGCGATTGACACAATTCCGTCCGTCGGGAAAAAGGCAAATTGGGCTCTGCGCCACGCTGTTTCCAATGCTCCGTTTGCCGAACGCCTCGTTGCCTTTGCCTGTGTGGAAGGTATTTTCTTTTCCGGGTCATTTTGTGCGATTTTCTGGCTGAAAAAGCGAGGACTCATGCCCGGACTTGGCTTTTCCAATGAACTCATCTCGCGTGACGAAGCCTTGCACTGTGACTTTGCCTGTCTTCTTTACAAGTATTTGGAGGCAAAATTGTCCGAAGACGCTGTCCAAGAGATTGTCCGGGAATGTGTCGACATTGAAAAGGAGTTTGTCACTCAGTCGCTTCCGGTTGAGCTTATTGGAATGAATTCCATTCTCATGTCGCAGTACATAGAGTTCGTCTCTGACCGGCTTCTTGTTGCGCTCGGCTACGCCAAACTGTACAACACGGAAAATCCATTCGACTGGATGGAGCTTATTTCGCTTGTTGGGAAAACCAATTTCTTTGAAAGACGGGTCGGCGACTACGCCAAGACCGGCGTTTCGACGCCCGGCGCAGAGCGCAATGACCACACTTTCGACGTTAGCCTCACTGATTTTTAATAAATGGTTACCATTTTTTTAGCTGATCATAGATTGCGTTTACTAGAAGACTCGGCGGAGCAGGGATAAATTTAGTGGCAACATTCAGAAAAAAGAGGATTTCCACCAGGCCAACTGCGATAAAGGAAAACAGAGTCCAGCCGATAACCCGGGCGATGTGCACACCGTGGTTTGGAATAAAGTTTATCATTGTGATAAACAGCACAAACCCGGCAAGCAGAAAGGAAATAACAAGCCAAATGGTTCTAAATAGCCAGGTGTTGTGCTCGTCGCTGATATTCTGGGACGACGTTTTACCAAGCATTTTAATTTCCGGGAGCAGGGTGCGCAGCGTTTTTTTGAAGGAACCATCTGTGTCGCTATTTAGGGTGGCCAACAATGCCTTTATTTTTTCTTCGAGTTGTGACTGGATTTCGGAATTGTAGGCGTTTGATTCAATCTTACTGATGACAAAAATAAAGAGAATGCCCAGCAGAGTAAACATGATGAGGACTGTAAGGAAAGTTTCAATTGCAATTTCAAAAGCTTTCATTTTCATTTGCATTTTTTTTGAAAATTTTTGCGTAAAATAAATGACTCAGAATAAATTCCATAGCGAATCCGGCCTGAGGTACTACAGGGAATTCCGCTTTTTTAATGTCACTGTTGGGATATCGTCTTTGCCGAAACACGGAGACTCGGAACGAAGCATAGGGTTTCTACTACAAAATTACAGTAAATTTATATCATTTGCAGGGTGCTATAATTGTTTGCAAGACATAATGAAGCCATTGACAAAAATTCGCAGTATTGAAGTCGTGGTATTTGATATTAGAGATTCGATGTTTATGAGTATGGAACAGGCTGTTGATCTTGTTAACATTGCGTGTAGGTGGAATAGCAACGAAAAAAACTTTTTTATGACGTGCGACGCAGGATGCGGAAGAAGTGGAACCGCGCTGCTTGTGTTGAAGGTTTTTGAAAAATTTTTTGAGACAACTGGCGACATTGACTTGGAAACTAGGGTAGAATACTCGTGGGAAAGTGGCTTGGAAACCGGAGTCGTAAGGATCAGCGGTCTTCTTTTTATTGTTGACATTTTAGCCAAAATACACCGCCACGAGAATAAATTATATGGGTTCGACCCATCGCTTGAAAGTGATTACGAGTACTTATTTGTGGAAAATTTCTTGCGGATGCTTGCTCATGCGCGAAACCTTCAAACCGGAGATTGCTCTGATAAATTCAAGGACTTTAACGTCATGATGAAAGCAAGGGAAGTCATGAATCTTCCAGCTATTGAGTGTATCAGTCATTTCATCGATACAATTGAAAAGCTGTCGGACGCAGTTGAGCAAAATAATATTCCAAAAGATACGACCAAGATTGTTGTAGACACTAGGTATTTGGAAACGGTAAAATTATTTAAAACTTTGCACATCGTTGATTCATCCGATCTTGAAATAATAATTTTAAAAGATGTCGGGTTGGAAAACCTTATTGTGTCCGGCTGCCCGGTACTTCGTGAAATAAAAATTTTTAATGAAAGAGGGATAGAAAACATTACGGTGTCTGGTTGCCCGGTACTTTGTGCTGTCAAATTTAAAAATTGCAATAGGGTTAAAAGAATAGAAATATCTGGATCCTTTACTTTGAAGAATATCTACCTAAACAGATTAGAAGAACTTGTTCAATTTTTTCCGGATAATGTCTGCGAGACTTTTAAGGTGTTTAAATGTTATCAATTAGAAAGGCTTGGGAGAGAAGGCTCATTGTTTAATAATACACTGCGTGGGATACACTTAGAGGAGTGCGAATCCTTGGTTAATTTCGGTAACTTTCCTGCACTGGAAACGATGCACCTCAAAAACTGCACAGCTTTGACAAGCTTGAAAAACTATGAGTCTTTGAGAAGAGCGACAATTGAAAATTGTCCATTACAATACATCAATTTTCAGGAAAGTCGTGGTCTAGACAGTCTTGAAATTTTGTACATTATATCGACACAAATTATGCTTTTTGGCATTGTTGATTTCAAATACACAAGATACTTAAACAACTCTAAAAAAATTAAATTTGACTTTAAGGAAGACGAAAACGACTATTTCTACAATATAAATGAAAAAGTTTACTCGAATTTGGGGCGAGGAAATATATTTTTCAGAAACAGTAGCGAGGTAGAAGTTATTGATGTTCCAAAAAAAGACCGCGTCGAAATTCTGAATTGCGCTGCGCTTGAACAAGTTGAATTCATGCGCCGAGTAAAAGAAATTACGATTAAAAATTGCCCGGTAATTAAATACCTTGACTTTCGGCAAACCCATGACTTGCGTGCTGTCATCTTGGACTTTTTGCCAAGTCTGACCAAGCTAATACTGGACGACTGTGTCAATCTTCAAAAAACTAGTGTAAAAAATTGTTTGAGCCTCCAAGAAATTTCCATCATAAATCAATAATAATTTTTTTTACATTTTTTTATAATTAAATGGAAGTGGCCGCAGACCTTATCATCCACGTTGCACTTATTGCGACGTTCATCATTGTTTTTTTCTTTAGCTACGCAGCGATGATTGAGAAAAAAATAGTATCGAACCAAACGTCGGAGATTATCAAAATTTTTACTGAAAAAATATCCGCATTTCTGTCTGACGAACAGAATGCAAAGATGCGCAGTCTTTTAAAAACCACAAACCCTCCCGATCTTTCTGCCAGCGATGCCCAGGTTGCCAAGTCTAATTCCGATATCGAGTTAAAAACCACCAGAATAATGATTATATACCTCGGCGCAAGTCTTGTTTTGGTTTCAATTCTCTACTACTATGGCAGTTTCAGTCTCCAACCTCTTTTTATAAAAAATTTTTTTGCACTCGGCGCCATTGCTTTGGTGGATTTTGTTTTCATTTCCTTTTTCGCCAGAAATTACAAGCCGAGCGACTATTCAATTGTGGAAAAATCATTCTACAATACGGTTGGCGAATGGGCAAATGAGCCATAAAATTTTTTTACCAGCGCATTTAATATTAAAATGTCCATTGCACACTCCTTTTCCTTCACAGGTGCCGTGTTCCTCGCTATTGTTTATCCCAATGTGTTTGATGCGCTACACTTTGGAACGATCCTCTATTTACACAACGCAGAGCCCCATATCGTTAGACGCATTACCTACAATGCCATTTTATTTGTGTACAGTGGCATAGGCACCACCGTTATCAACCTGCTTTGGGGAAGCAATACGTTGCTATCGACTGTGCGAATGATTACGATGCTTGGCCACTGGAGCTACCTGTAGATTGCAACTGGAAAAGTGGCTTTAAAGAACCAAATGAAGCGTCGACTCCTTCTGAATGTTGTAGTCGCTCAGGGTCCGGCCGTCTTCGAGCTGTTTGCCTGCAAAAATCAAGCGCTGCTGGTCCGGCGGGATTCCTTCTTTGTCCTGAATTTTAATTTTTATCTGCTCAATGGTATCTCCGTGGTCAACGTCAAGAGTGATGGTCTTGCCGGTCAGCGTTTTAATGAAAATCTGCATTGCTTTTTCTAAAGGCAAATTTAAAAAAATTAAAATAAAAGCTAGTCGAGTGCCAATTTGAGGATACTTTGGGCATCATCTGCCTGGAGCGTCTCGCGCTGGCTATCCGTTTCACAAACGATTTTGCGGTAGGCAACGGTGACGTTGGGCCGTGTTGGGGGATTGTGTATAAACCGGAAAATGACAAACACCCGGCTTTTGCTAATTTTGGCGCAATTGAATTCATAGGGTAGCGGCGAGTCGTCAATGAACCGCCCGCTGTGCACCAGTTCGGTGTCACAAAAAATGTAAAATTTCCCGGCCGCTTTGTTTTCCGCGAGACGCAGGGAAAAAATGATGTCGGCATCATTGGGAAGGTAAAAGCGGGCCTGGTTGGCAAAAACTTCGATTTCTTTAGTGTGTTCCGTGGCGCGCTGCATTGTTTTTTAACTTTATTGAAAAATCAAAAAGAAAAGAAATAAACATAAAATGTCTTCCTACGCCAACTACATGCAGGCCGATGCGCTCCCGGAACACCGGCAAGAGAACCGGTACCAGCCGTACGGAAATAATGCAAACAACTACGACATGGCAGACCTGAACCGGTTCACGACGCGGGACTACAGCGACGACCGGAACGAGTCCCGGGCAGTGCGCGAAAATGTCGAAACGGCCTCCTACATTTTCGATAACAATCCGGCGAATTCGCGGCAACTAATGGGTCTGCACCGGAGACTCGCGGCATCCTCGGCAGAATCGCCCGGGGAGAAAGACGAAGAGTGGATGCCGTGGATGCAGAGTTCCGGTCTCCCGGTAACACAGGCCCGGATAACGGACATCGATGCGGACAACCGGGACCCTTACGGACACCGGCTAGGAGACCGAACGCGCGAGGATGACTACATTTTGGGCGCGAATGCCCACCACTTGCACAAGTCCGACCGCCTGGACTACGACTCGCAGCCGGAATTGTACACAAATTAAAAAAAAATTTTTATTAATTTGTTTAAAATAAAAAAAAGCATGCCATTGCGAAGACCGTTTGGGATAGATGAAATAGTAAATGGAGTTATGAAGCCCGAAATTAAAAAACCAAGCAGCATGGAATACAAAATTTTTCTGGTTCTTTTGGTTCTTGCGCTCGCGGCACTAATTGTCTACGTTGTGTACAAATACAATAACTCCGATAAAGACAAACCAGCGGTGGAAAACCAGCCCAGAACAGCACCGCACCAAGCCGCTGCACAACACCGAGCCGCTGCACCACATGCCATGATGTCCGGCAAATATGGACCGGAGCTGGGTGCCGAAGATGTGGCAAAGCTGATGACTGGTGCCGAACCCTTTAAAAACGGTGCCATTGTACTCCTCTATTCCAACGGTTGTCACTTCTGCCAAGCAATAGCCCCCGAGTATCTTGCCGCCACCCAAGAGAAGGGTCCCAATACACTACCAATGGTGGCAGTGGATGCGGCCAAAATGCCGGAACTCATGGCGAAATTCGACCTGCGTGGCGTTCCCAGTATTGTTCACATTGTCGGGGGGGAAAAAGTACATGAGTTCAACGGAGAGCGCACCAAGGCAGCGTTGCTAAACTTTTTGCAAACAATGTCCCGGGGCCCGGCAAATTCTGCCGGTCCTCCAAATGTGGACCCGGCAAGTTCTGCCGGTCCTCCCAAAGTTGACCCAAACATTGGATTTTACGGACCGGAAATGAAGCAGGGCACCGAGGCCTCTTTACTAGAAAGCCCCAATGGCGCGGTAGTGATGTTCTATTCAAAAAATTGCCATCATTGCAAGAGTTTCGGGCCTGTCTTTGGCCAAGTTTCTCGTGCCATGGGCCACGGATCCCCGCCAATGGTTGCAGTGGACGCGGCTAAGATGCCGCATCTTTTGCAGAAGTTCGGCATACAGGGCGTTCCCACTGTTCTCTTTATCAAAAAAGGGGCGGCCCCGAGCGCTTTCAACGACGATCGTACGGCGGAAAAACTTACTAATTTTGTGAAAACGTGCGGCACGATGGCTGCCAATACAATGCCAGCGGCGCCATTCGATGACGGAAATGGGGCGGGGATTCCGCAATCACGCGGCTACGAAAGCTACCAACAAATGCAAATGATCGAGGAACGGGAAGATCAGATGAAAGAACTGCGAGCCATTTCGACAGCTGGGGCGTCGCACGGGTCAAACGAAGTTAGTCCGGCCGAGGAAGCCGCCCTTCTATCGGGCCAGGGACGGTTTGCCTCGGGGGCAGTTGTAATGTTTTACGGAAATAACTGTGGACACTGTAAAACAGCGGCGCCCAAGTTCCAAGAGGCGTCGCACCATATCCGGCAACTGGAGAAACAGCGCGGGAAAAAGATGCCGGAAATGCTGGTGGCTGACGCATCGAAATTTCCCAATGCACTGAAAAAGTACAATATTACTGGCGTTCCAAACATTGTTTACATCAAAAATGGAAATATTGCACAAACCCATCGCGGAGACCGCACCGCAGAGTCTTTTGCCAAATTTGCCGAACAATGTGCCTAGCTTACTGTGTATGGAGAAGCGACGAAGTATCTTTTGAAGTTTTAAAAGAAAAAAGCGACAAGATGGAGCGTTCGGAGGAAGAAAAAAGCAAAGAGTTTGCTTACTACCTGAACTCGATGCTAGAGCAATTGAGCAAACTTTTCCCCGAGTGTCAGGCAACCGCGGCCCTCCACCAATTGGTTGGCTCGGCAACGGAAACCGAAAGCCAGGCGCAATTTGTGCGGGAGTGGAGACGCTTTACCGACACTTCGCAATTCCGGGAGGCGTACGCGCAAAAAAACATCGAGGAAATTTCCAAGTGCAATATCCCGATCCTCAATTTGCTTGACTTCAAGGAAAAATTGAAAAATTTAAGCGACAAAAGCCGCGACACTTTGTTAAAATTCGTGGAAAAGCTAGAAGACATTTCTTGGCGGGATAACCTACAACAAGAAGACTTGTCAAATAATTTTTTACAGCGCGAATTTTCTGTGCTCGAAAGGGCGTTGCCAGTGGCGAATACCTTGGTTGCTCAATCCAAGTCCGAGGCTATGCCTCTTCCCAATGCCGCCGAAATAATGAGTCAATTGCCCCCGGAAATGACGCCACTCATTAACCTGGCCCGTGAATTTATCACTAAAATGCCGCCTTCCGAAATCGAAAGCATGTTTGGAAATATCGCAAATATTGGCCAAACGGTTATTAGAAATTACGACGGCCAAGTACCGAGCGAGCTCGGAGGAAACTACTTTGCCGACATTTTGCGAAAAACTTTTACCGAACAATAGTTTGAAATAAATTTATTTTTATAGGATTTTTTTTATTGCCACATCGCACCCACCTTGGTCTAAAAATAAGAGCACATTATCGCCCTTTAATTTTCATTTCGTTTGCCGAAAATGTAGCAGCACTTGGCGCTTTGCCGTCTGAGCTTTTCACACTGGAAACATCGCTGGCAAGACTGCGTTCCTGTTTCCGTTGTTTGTAAATCTCCTTCATTTTATCGTTTTTCTGCGTATCTGAACAGTCGCAGCCAAACGGCGATTTTGCGTAACTCTGCTCTTTGGCAAACGGACTCCTGTGCGCATACGAGCTGCGGTTTCTTAGATAACTGGGAGGGTTGATTACCTCACCGTCGCTTGCTCTGGGAGACCGCCGCGGCGCAAATTTCTCCTTGCTTTGTTGATAATTGTGGCTTTCGTTAGCTGAAAAAGGCGACTTACTAGGCGCGCTTTCGCCGCACGCAAAGGGAGACCTTCTCTGGTTGCTGGAAAATGGTAATCTGCTACGCTCGCTTTCGCCGCACGCAAATGGACTCTTTGACTTGCTTTCGCCGCACGCAAATGGACTCTTTGACTTGCTTTCGCCGCACGCAAATGGACTCTTTGACTTGCTTTCGCC
>Ga0209443_1001433_pt1 | contig 15026 bp, 17 predicted proteins | sample LauGreBMM110DCMD_2_FD_187571 | JGI IMG/M metagenome (GOLD analysis project Ga0209443, IMG submission 187571) | Freshwater lake microbial communities from Lake Michigan, USA - Su13.BD.MM110.DCMD (SPAdes) (version 2) | ecosystem: Environmental > Aquatic > Freshwater > Lake | place: Lake Michigan... | reverse complement strand
GAATGGAGAAGAACCAAAACATAAGAAAAAGGTAGTTTCAAAAGGACTTGTTAAAAAATCAGTAAAAAGCGCCGAAAGTAAAAAATTCGTGATATTTGATGAGGAATAATATTTATAATTTAATATATAATTTAATATATAATTTAATATTTATAATTTAATATATAATATTTATATAATGAATTTTCAATTTGACCCAGCTAATGTAGACTTTGGGCAACCAAACGTGCCTCCTTCAAACCCAGCAGGAAGTGTTCCTGATTTTTTACAACCCCAACATAAACCACTTATACAACCTCAACAGCAAAATAAAAGTAAAATTAATTTATCCTTTTCTCAAAAAATAAAAAATATTCTAAATATGAAAACAGGTACTGTTTTTTTTACGGCAATCGCGATGTCTATAGGGTATGCTTTCAAGGATTTTGTTCAGTCGACAGTTACAAATTTATTTCAACCTTTAATTATTTTACTTATTACAACAACCCATCTAAATAATTATATTGATGTCACTTCATTAATTTCACCACAAAATAATATATTACATATTAGTGGCTTTATTACTGCGCTTATTACATTTTTACTCATAATTATAACAATTACTTATCTAAGTAATATAATAATTGATTTGTAATGTGTAAAATGTTTAATCTTTTATATTATTATTTAAAATCTCTTGTATTTTAACTTCATTATAATGTTCCTTACAGTCAATAAAGTTAAAAATTTCCATTATATTTTGTTTATCAAACATTTTTTCAAAAGTTATAAAATAACAAAAATCTTTATTGCTGTTATAAAAATCAAACAATTCATTATTTAAGTTATATAAATAAGCAGTCGCGTTTTTATCATTTTTAAACCAACTACTTTGTGATTGTGTGATTATATTCTCTCTAATTTGTATTATAACTTTTGTTTGTGGGAATAATTCTTTAAAATCTTTTATGTATTTTAGGTCACCTTTATCATATCTTATTTCTTTAAACCCCCATAAGGAGGTATCTTTTGTTTTTTTAAACATCTGTATTATCATATATCTTATCATTTGGACAACTTGTTGAAAGTTATAAGAATTATACCAAGCTGGTTTAATATTTTGCGAAATTATATTTTCATATGTGTTAGGATATGATTGTTTTACACTTTTTGTAACAGTCATTTTAGTTCTTCTATAAAACTCTAATAAACTATTAATTGCGCCAAAATTCTCTCCACAAATATTGCTATTAGGTATAGTGTTAATAATTCTTAGCATAGTTGTAGAACCTGAACGTCCAGTAGCACAAATTAATACAATTTTATCCATAAATTATACATTTTTAAGTTTTTAAATCTTTATTACACATTATAACAATTGCTCTAAGTAATATACTAATGAATTTGTAAGCCATCTTTTTTTCTTTAATGTTCTTGGCAAATATTTTATTTAATAATATACACCCTTTAACATTTCAAATGCCAGTTTATTAGACTATAGTAAATTAAACAACTGTATAAAGAAAAATTCATATATCATATATAATACGATGATTATATATGCTAGTTTAAAAAAACTGAATTTTAATAGTTTTATTTCAAGAAGAATATTTAGTTATAAAGATCCATTTTTATTAGAAAAACAATTAACAGATGATGAAAAATCTATTAAAGAACTCGCATATAAGTTTTCAAAACATTATTTATTACCGAATGTGGTTTCGTCATTCAGAAATGAAAAGTTTGATAAAAATATAATGAAAGAAATGGGAGAGTTTGGTTTATTAGGTTGTACTATAAATGGTTATGGATGTTCTGGAGTAAATTACGTTTCATATGGTTTAATTATGCGAGAAATAGAAAGAGTTGATAGTGGTTATAGAAGTTGTGCGAGCGTTCAATCTTCATTGGTAATGTTTCCTATATATAAATTTGGTTCTCAAGAACAGAAGGACAAATATTTGCCGGAACTGGCGAAAGGTACTCTCATTGGTTGTTTTGGATTAACCGAACCTGACCACGGAAGTGACCCATCTGGAATGAAAACAAAGGCTATTTTTAAAGATGGTAATTATATTTTAAATGGTAGTAAAAACTGGATTACAAATTCTCCAATCGCAGATGTGTTTATCATTTGGGCAAAAGACGAAAATAATGATATAAGAGGGTTTATATTAGAAAAGGATATGAAAGGATTATCATGTCCTAAAATTGAAGGTAAATTATCATTACGAACTTCGAATACTGGCATGATTTTTATGGATAATGTTATAGTTCCAGAAGAAAATATGCTTCCAAATATTAAAGGGTTGAAGGGTCCTTTTTCGTGCCTTAATAATGCTAGATATGGCATATCTTGGGGCGTTCTTGGGGCGGCTGAAGATTGTTATTTAAGAGCAAGAATATATTGTTTGGATAGAAAACAATTTAATAGACCATTAGCATCAAATCAAATCGTTCAATTAAAACTTGCAGAAATGTTATCGGAAATAACACTTGGACTTCAAGCATCTTTAAGAATTGGAAGATTATTAGATGAAAATATATGTGCTCCAGAGAATATTTCTATTATAAAGAGGAATAATTGTTTAAAATCATTAACTATTGCGAGAAATGCTAGAGATATGCTAGGTGGAAATGGTATATCAGATGAATACCACGTAATAAGACATATGTTGAATCTTGAAGCAGTAAATACGTATGAAGGAACACAAGATATTCATGCACTAATTATTGGAAAAGGAATAACCCAAATTTCGGCTTTCACGTGTTAAATAACAAAAAAATAACACAATAATATGCGAAAATACTACTATTGATTTTATTTTTTATCTGTTATTGTAATTTTATATCATGAAAATCGGCATTTAAAATGTAAAAAAGTGTAAAACCATCTTTAAAACCATCTTTTTAATTCTAATTGTCTATCATTGTCACTAGCCATTACAGGATGGGCAATCGGCACTGCTAATGTGCTAACATCGCTAATATATTTCATATATCCTTGCGCTTCACTGTAAACTTGTTGAATACAATAGTTTAAAACAAGTTTATTTAATTCGCTCACTTGTTGAACAATATTATTTGGTTGATTAGCAGAATGTTGTAAATATACACTTCGCATAACAATTTTAAGAGATTCACAATCTTGAGGACCAATTACATATTGACCATTAGATCTATGATATACGCCAGCTCTAATACCATTTTGTATTATCTGAATATTTTGTTGAGAGAAAAAAACAGTAGATAGTTGAGTATCTGTCCACAATCCTTCTGTAGGATTCCTAAATGTCGCGCATTGGTTTGCTGGTATTTTATCATACATTTGGAATAAAGTAGAAGTATTAGGGCTTTTTATATCTACACGTCCATTATTTACTTTGTTCATTTATATTACTCAAATAGAAAAAATTATATATTTATTTTATATATGGAAGGATTTCAAAAAATAGTTCTTTTTGGCGCTATTATAATTTTGATTATAGCGTTAATTTTGATTTCGGTTGCTTTAACTTATTCTCAAGACAGTACATGGCCTCCAATGGTTCCCGCTTGTCCTGATTATTGGAGAATTGATGGATCTGGCAATAATACAACATGTACAAATGTAAAAGATTTAGGAACTTGTCCTGCTCAATCTGGACAACAACATACAGTCATGAACTTCACTGGTCCTGCTTTCACAGGTTCTAATGGATTGTGTTCAAAATATAATTGGGCGAATAATTGTGGCGTAACATGGGATGGGATTACATATGGTGTAAATAATCCATGCCAGACTACAGTTTAACTTTATATAATTTTTAGATTATTATATTTTTAATATTATTAAAAAATATTATAAATATAGCTTAATACATACTATAATGAAAAATATAAAATTTTTAATTGATAATGTAAAAAATGATAATATAAATAATGAAAATGTAAATAATGAAAATGTAAATAATGAAAATGTAAATAATGAAAATGTAAAAAATTTAATTGATAATGTAAATAATTTACCCGATGAAATTATTAGATTAATCAAGGATTTCTTTCCTAAAAAAAAGTTAGTTTTTACAAATAGAGAGAATTATAAATTATATCATTCGCTTATTTGGATAAAAAACACAAAATACGATCATTATATACAAGATGCTATAAGACGCGACAATGAATTTGTGTTTGAACAAATAATTCAAGAAAATTATAAAAGATGGATTGAAAATAAAAATTATAGATATAAAAATATTCTATATAAAAATTATCTTTATTTTATAATTGAGTATTGTATTGAAAATGAATCCAGTAATTGTCGGAAAAAAATAACTTATTTTTTAAAAGAACTTGGATTATGTAAAAATCTACATAAAAAGAATATTTCTAAATATATAAGATGAATGAATTAAACATAAATAAAATTTTAAATAGAGAAGATAAAGCAACAAATATTAAAGAAATACTTAAATCATTTGAGCAAAATAAAAATAACGTACTTTTTAAAAAAGGGGTTTATATTTATGGCGATCCAGGAACCGGAAAATCGTTATTTGTTAGTAATATTTTAAAAGAGTTGGGGTACGATATTATTAAATATGATGCCGGTGATATAAGAAATACATCTGTTATTGAAGATATTACAAAGCATAATATGTCTGATAAAAATATTATGAGTTTATTTAATAAAAATATTCGAAAAATTGCCATTATAATGGATGAAATTGATGGAATGAATAATGGAGACAAAGGTGGAATTAATACATTAATTAAACTTATTCGACCAAAGAAAACAAAAAAACAAAAGCTAGAAGAGGTTACAATGAATCCAATTATTTGTATAGGCAATTATAGAGTAGATAAAAAAATAAAAGAATTAATGAAGGTTTGTAATACGGTTGAGCTCAATACGCCAACAAATGAACAAATTACCCAAATAATATATTCCGTATTACCAGGTATAGCTTGTACTATTATAAATAAAATCATTAATTTTGTTCAAGGTGATTTAAGAAAACTGAATAATATTTATAAAATATATAAAAATAAACCTGACATTTTTAATAGTGAAATAATTGAAAATATTTTTCAAATTAAATCATATAATGATGATACAAAAAAAATAACTAATAAGCTTCTCAATAATTATTATACAATGAACGAACATAACACTATTATGAATGAAACAGATAGAACAAGTGTGGGGTTATTGTGGCATGAAAATATAATTGATGTAATTGATAAAGTTGATAAAAAACAATCTATTCCGTTTTATATTAATCAGCTTGAAAATATTTGTTTTTCAGATTACATAGATAGAATTACATTTCAAAAACAAATTTGGCAGTTTAATGAAATGAGTTCTTTAATTAAAACATTTAAAAACAATAAATTATATCACGAACATTTTGAAAAAAAACAAAAATACAATCCAACTGAAGTTAGATTTACAAAAGTATTAACGAAATATTCAACAGAGTATAATAATTCTTTATTTATTCAGAAACTATGCCAAAAATTAGGAATGGATAAGAAAGATTTATTTGGGTTTTTTATAGATCTTAAAAATAAATATGACGATAATCATATATTATCTCTTTTTGAAAATTATGAAATCGGAAAATTAGATATTAATAGAATATATAGATATCTTGAAAAATATACGAAAGAAAACGCAAGTGGTACTACTGATAAAGAGGTGGAATGTGAAGAAGATGAAGAACTAGAAATTGAAGAGCAAAACTAAAAATCTACTTTTAAATCTACTTTTAAAAAAAGTAGAGCAAAATATTATTTTAAATCTACTTTTATACCTTTTCTCATTTACTACGAAGTGAAACGCCTAATTTTTTAAAATTAATATCTCATTTTCTTGAGTTTTTATTATATTTTTAAGAAATGGAGATATATTATTTTCTTTTTCAAGTAGTTGTTTACTCATATGAACTGCCATTGAATGATGTGGTATCATTCCTAATTTATATTGCGTTTCTGTTATTAAAAATTGATTTCTAATACACCATATATTAAATATTATCAATGATAATCCAATAAAAAACACACTTATTTCTTGATAAATCAATCCCATAAATAAAAACATCCACCCCGTCATAAGTAGCGTCATATACATATCATTTAAACTAAATCTTATATCATCAACTTTATCTACCCATACATTCATTGTTGATAATAGACCAGACAACAACATTATAAAAAACATAATAACATAATGATTTGTTTGTGAATGTTTCATTATATATACAAATATACTATATAATAATGCGCGTTTCACTTCGTAGAAAATGTGTAAAAGTAGAGGTTTATCTACTTTTAAAAAAAGTAGAGTAATATTTTGTTACTAATGATGGTAACAAAATAAATATATAATAAGGTATATCGCTTATACAATAACTGTTTTTGATTTATGTAATTTTACATTTTTTAGATGTTCTATCTGTTCTAGACGTGCGGTTCTTCTATTTTCCCACATTTCAATCTTTTTCGGGTCTATAGTACAACAATGATGAGACATATATTGTTGAGGAGAAATGTAAAATAATGTAGTTGATCCATTTTTACTTGTACATTCACCAGTTGATAGACCAACCTTAAAATATAGGTCTTCATTAGCAGAACCAACTAAACTGTTATAGTACATACCTGTTTCGGCGTCTCTAATATGACATCCCATTCCACTACTACTAGTATAAAATTCAACCTTTGTTTTTTTTAATTTATCTCCTCGAGGCAACATTCTAAAAATTTTATTATATCCCTTATCCAGCTGCTTCATTTGGTCTAATTCATGTCCTCCATTAGGAACCATATCAAAATCATTAGAGTCAGATGGATGAAAATTGTCGTTATATTCCATTTCTATGTAAGTTATAATTAATTAACAAGTAATACCTTTAAGTTTGTTTTTACAATTTTACAATATTTTTATGTACTCGCCATTTGATCTCTTTTTTTTTGAATTTGATCATTTATAAGATGTTTCATTTTATCCTCCAAATATTTTATTTTATCCTTCAAATCATTATTTTCCATTGTTAATTCCTGAATTATAAAACTTAATTCGTTTATTTTATTTTGAGAAATATGTTGATTATTTAATAATTGAGATTTATTTATGGTTTCATTATATTCATTTTGTTTCTTAATTTGCTCTTTAATGTGTTTTTCTCTATTTTCCTTTATTTCAATTAGCTGTTTAGTTACATCTGGTTTATTTTCTGGTCTACCTGGCTCATAGTTATCTAATAAATCATCTATATCTTTCATAAAAAATTGTAATATCTCTGGCTCTTTTATAATATCATTCGGTGTAATTGGTGTTTCACTTACAGTAGGATTTGGCATCTGATCTAATAAATCTTTTTTATCAAACGAATTATGTTTATGTGAAAAAACTAATATTGATTTTGCTGACTCTAATTGAACAAAAGGAATAGTATAGTCTTTTAAAAATTTTCTCTCTTCTGCTACAGACGAATCTTCATCAAATCTTGTTTCTTTTAATAATTCTTTTCTAAAAGCAAAAGTTGCCGCGGTAGAATGTTTTGGGCCATATGGACCAAATTGATACATTTTATGTATGTGTTTAAAATAAATAAACATAGCACTAGACCCTGCGCATAATGCTTTAGGATTATTTAGTAATGTTTCTACCGCATGACTAATTCTTTGAGGAGGATAATAATCATCATCATCTATATAAATAATTATATCGCCTATTGATTTATCATTACAAATATTTCTTTTCTTTCCAAGGGTCATTTTGGTTTCATATTTAAAATATTTTACTTGAGGTATATGAGAAACCAAATCCTCAATTTTATCAGTGCCATCATCAATTATAATCCATTCTATTTTATCTTTTGGATATGTTTGATATTCAAAGCATTTCAACATCATAGGTATAAAAGGTCTTCTATTAAAAGTAGGAGTACACATACTTATGAAAGGATATTTATTTTTGTTATTTTTATCATTATTAATTTTATTATTTTTACCCATTAAATTATAAATTATATAATTTAATGTTTTTATTACATTTTGTTTACAATTTATATACAATTTATATACAATTTATATACAATTTATATACAATTTGTTTATGTTCTGTTTATTTTTCTACCAATATGTTTCAGCTCTTTAGCTATCCCTCCTCCATTTTGGCCAAAAATTAAATTATATAAAAGCCCATGTTCTTTCTTTGCGTTTCCTTTATTAAATCCACACACTTTTTTAGCTTGATCATAACTAGTTACAGGTGACATATTTTCTTGATTAATAGATTTAAACGCATCAATTGAAATTATTCCAAAATATATTAAAATTACTACTATTATTGAGAATACACCAGGAATTGTGCCAAGTGAGCTAAAAGCACTGATTATTATAAAAAAACTAAATATAGTCATAAATAATATTTTATGGTATTTAAATACATCTTGAATTATAGTTAACGCAGTTATACTTCTACCATTCATTTGAGATTTGTAGCTCATACATGATAATAAACACCAAGACATAGTTGTAAATGGTAGTACAGGTAATGTAGCCAACAATCCCCAAAATAACATTAAAAATAATATAACAATAGCTACAGCACAACCATAATCAATCGGCTGAAAAAATGTTACAGATTCCCAGACAGGTTTATGATTTAAGTCGCTATTTGTATTTTGTTTAAAAAACCACCCCATATTAGCAAACCATAAATAAATAACATATAAGTGGTCAAATAAAAATATAATAGTTGCAAAAAATGGTAAAATAATGGGTCCAAATAATATAACAAACAATTCTGGTAACCCATTTAATAGATTTAAAATAAAATTCAATGAAGAATAATTGAAATTAATCATTGATTCTATAATTGAAATAAAATAATTAGCCATAAAATTGGATTTAGGTTCTTCTTTATATTTACGAAAAATGTCTAAAATTTTATTAGCAGAATTATAGTCATCATATGGGAAAGTCATTTTCATAGACATTTGTGGATCTTCAAATAATGTTGTAAAAATATTTAATTTGGCTGGCTGAATTTCAGGTTTCAAATCATCATATGGATAACATTTGGCATCAGTTGGTAATATATTTGATTGACCCAATTTACAACCATATAATACAAGCCCGCCAAATGAAAAATACACTAGAATGACTATAATTATACTTATAACTGTTGTTAAAAAGCTTCCAATATTTGACGCTAACCCTTTTGATTTAGATTTTGAATTTAATTCTTTATTTTTATTATCAATAGCTGAAGTATCTTTAGTATCAGGCATTTACTTATATTTAAATGATATAAAATTTATTTATGATTTTATTTTGTCATTTGCTATTTTTGTAGACTTTATCTCTAAATGAATAATCTATTCACTTAACACCCTTGGTAATTTTATATTATATGGATATTATATGGATATTTCAAAAAATAAATATATAATGTTGAGTTTTATAGTTAGTTTTATACTTTTTATCATTATTTTTAAATGGATTGATTACTTAGCTAATAATAAATATGTTGAATATTTTACTTCTGGAAAAACTAGCCATACAGTTGATTTACCATTAACAACTACTTATAGTTGTAAAAATTTTTGCGGACCTGCTTCTCGCTGTGCTATAACTGGGCAACAATGTTTTGCCGATATTGATTGCCCTGGTTGTCAGCCCTATACACCTCCACTGTCAAAAAGCACAGAATGCGTTCCAGGAGAAAATGATTCCGGAAAATTAACTGTAGGTGTAACACCTCAATATTCTGAATTAACAACCGATATTGGAACACAATCTAAAATAATAACTAATAATTTATTTTCTAAACCTCCTATGGCGAATTTTGGAGTTAATACATGGAAATCATCTTTTAATACAGGTACACAGCTATTTAACAAAAGATATAAACCATCAGAACTTCAATATATGCCAAACTACTCTAAAAGATATAGTTTAACAGGCGAATTTATAGAAGATGGTCCAATTGCGTCAAATGCTTATTTAGGCTAAAGAAACACTTTGGGTTATTTATCCACAATAATATTCTTAGATATGTTTCTAATAATTTTATCCTCTTTTTCAAGATCATTGTCACCAGAACCACCCATAGATTCTACCAGTATTTTGTTATATTTGTCGGAAAATCTGGAAACACTTTTGTTACAATCTGGGTGCGCTTCTTTGAATTTTGGAAGCATTCGTTGGTTTTTTGAAGCTATATATTTAATCATTTTGCGAATCTTTTTATTTTCGTCATTTTCCTTTTCCCATTTATTTTCATCTTTGACATACAATACTTCTCTTTTCTTATCAGTGCAGTGAACAGGCCTTTTATTCACATCAAGGGCTTTTAAGTTTTTTACAATAATATTAGAAATTCCTTCTACGTATCCAACTTGCCCTACATTTTCAAGATCTGATAATTGTAATTTTATTGAATCCACAAACTCCATAATATTCATAGCATCTTTACATGTTTCATTTAAAAAGAATTGTAAATTGAATGTTTTGTTATGTGAATTTGTATTATGTGTAGTGCTCTGGTAAGTATCTTTCTTTACAATTTCTAAAATTAAGTTTTTAAAATCATTTGTTTCTTTTATTAAATCTGAATTTTGTTTTACTAGCATCATAATCAGGTGTTTATCTGAAGATTCATTATCGCAAATAATGGTATTCTCATTTGATTCATTAATAGTAATATTACACATTTTTTTGTGCTTCCATAACCCATTTCTAGAGTCATATTTTTTATTACAACTATTACAACTGTACATATTTTTGGGATAAATTGCGTCACCTTCAGCGTTAGCTAGCGTTAGCTTGGCGTGTTTGGTCGTATTTATATGTTTAGTAAAGTCTTTTTTATTATGCGTTATGTATTTACAAATATCACATAAAAAAATTTGGGAGTTTTGTGGGATTTCTGTCACCGTTGTCCTCATATTCTAATAAAATATAATATATTTCTAAATACTTTTTCTTTAAAAATATAAAATTTTATCGTCACAAACTGAAAAATAAAATAAAAATGATCAGACCATAAAAACTTTTATGCAGCAAAAAACAAAAAAATCCAAGATTGTTTCGGCTTTTTGAAAATTGGACATTTATAAATGTCCAAAAATGAAAAACCAAAATACTTTCCAGAAATTAAAAATGTGTTTTTTAATAGTATAAATTATTTTTGATACTTAAAGAAATCGTTGTAAATACGTATTTCTCTAAGTAGCATATAAGAGACCAGCATTGCCTCCTACGAAAATAATCATATTAACCCGCTCCTCCATAAGATATAAATCATAATTATAACCATAGATTCTCCATGTTGGTTTATTTATTCCAACTAACTCTCCTGTTGTAGGATCACAAATTGTTAAAACTTGCGCATAAGGATCCAAAGGAGGACTAATAGTAGTAAATTCAAATTGAATATTTGTAAATCTGCTCATATTCATTGCTCCTGATGGTTGTAATGTATAAGGTGAAGTATCTAAACAAAAATTATAACAATATAGTCCAGGTGGTGCGTTTCCTGCGGTTCTAACATATTTTTCTACAAAATTATACACGCCAGATGGTAACATATTCTCTCTATATTGTCCATCTAAAAGAATACCTAGTGCTACAAGAATGTATTGAATATTTTGAGGATTATATACACCAGTGACAAATAAATTATTGTTAGTTCCGTCAGGATTTTGACCAGGTCCGATTAATGGAGGACCAAGAGGATACGGATTCGGAAAATCCCCTGCGGCGGATGCTGGCGTAATATCTTGAGGCATATAATTATATGGCCAATTGGTATAATTTGACCATTGATTTCTTAAATTTACATCACTTCTTTGTAAATAAAACATCCAGCTAATTATCATACCAACAGAATCTAAATCAATCTTGTTTTGTCCAGTTATATTGTAATAAGGTCTTTCATGTATTTGTTTAAATAAATATTTTTGTTCATTTTTTGCAAAGAGTTTTGATTCATCATTAGAGAGAAAACAATATGTACAATTTAAATTTATATCAGCATTAAAGTTAGCTCTAGTATCAAGATAAGAATTAGGCCCGAGTTCTTCATCTGGTGGCGTTTGTAAAAATCTATAAAACTGCATATAATATTGATTAAAATTTGGCGCAACAATTGGATAATTATTAGCATAATCCATTACATCGCGGATAGTAAACCATTGATTGAGTGGCCTAAGTGTAACGCTAATCTTTAGTTCATTGTATTGAAGTGATACTAATGGAAAAGCTTGTTGTGTCTTAAGATTAAACCATGCTCCTAAAGGAATATATAATATTTGGCCCATAATAGATGGTTGAGCTCCTGCAGCGCTTGTTGTATAAAAAGCATTTGGATAACTATTAACTCGAGGACCATAATTGGCCGGATCATTAAGTTCAGGAACATTTCCAATCATTTCATCAAACAACGCTAATTTTTGAGAACTGAAATCTCTTTGAACAGACGACAATAAATAACGTCCCGAATATTCTTGTAATTTTTGGTTGCCGCAAGTAATAGTAATACGATCTATAATTTGAGCACCTAAATTATCTATCCACTGAAATTCGTATGGAACCCAATCAGTATATGTTGTAGTACCATCAGGATTCACAATTGCTTGTGGTGGGAAAATTGGAGACCAAATGCTAGGTAGTGTTAATGAAATGTAACAGTCCATTAACAAGTCCGCATATCGTTTTACAGTGAAATTAAATGTTGATTCGGTTGTTAGATTAAGTGACGGTGTACCAGTGTAATCCAACCGAAAATTTTGTTTACCAAAATTGGTATATTTTAAATATGTTGACTTCCAATTTGTCCTCTCAGGATTACCATTTAATATTACATTAGCTTGTCCTTCTGAAATAAGTTGCATTAATCCACCAGGCATAATTAGTATATAATATTATAATTTTTTTAATTATTAATTTTATCATAATATAATTTATCAATTGCTTAAATTAAAAAATACTATAATATATTAAGTATGTCAAGTCAATCAAGTGATTATTTAAGCGCAATAAAATCAATGGATGAATCATATAAAAGTTACATAATTATGGCATTTGTCTTACTTATATTAATATTTGTTATAGGATACATGATATATCTTAGTAGATTAGAAAAAAGCGAATGTGATTATATGAATAAACTTTATCCAAGTGTTGACGGAAATATAAGATCAGTATCATCGAATGATCCTGATTGTAGCGGAAATTTATATGATTACTACATAAAAACCGCATACAATGCTTGTAGTGGAGGATCGTATAAAAATGATTTTACAGATATTTGTAATTTAAAAGCTGTTATTAAACAAGGTGTACGTTGTTTAGATTTTGAGATTTATTCAGTTGACAACCAACCAATTGTTGCAACAAGTACTGTAGAAGACTATTATATAAAAGAAACATTTAATTCTGTTAGTTTTGGAGATGTTATGAGTACTATAAAAAGTTATGCTTTTTCAGGTGGTACCTGCCCAAATCCTACAGATCCTTTAATTATTCATTTAAGGATTAAGAGTAATAATCAGCCGATGTATTCAAATTTAGCAAATATACTTAAATCATACGATTCAATTATGCTTGGTAAAGACTATAGTTTTGAAAACTCTGGTAAAAATTTAGGAACAGTTCCTTTATTAACATTTCAAAATAAAGTAATTTTAATAGTAGACAAAATAAATAATGCTTTCTTAGAAAACCAAGACTTCTTAGAATATGTTAATTTAACAAGTAATTCTATATTTATGAGAGGGTCTGATTATTATAATGTTAAAAATAACCCCGATTTAAGTGAATTAACTCAATATAACAAATTAGGAATGACAATTGTGCTACCAGATAGTGGTGTGAATCCATCAAATCCAAGTGGTTATTTATGTAGAGGATCTGGATGTCAAATGGTAGCAATGCGTTATCAAATGGTAGATAATTTTTTAGAGGAGAATGCTCTGTTCTTTGATAGAGCTGGCTATGCTTTTTCTTTAAAACCCGCGGATTTAAGAAACCAAGTTATTACAATTCCAAATCCAACTCCACAGGATCCTGAAAATTCTTATGCTACACGTAATGTTGCAACTGATTACTATAGTTTTAACTTCTAAATATATAATAAAATGATTTAAAAATTTTATTATACTACAATATCATGGGTCAAAAAAGTTCTAAAATTCAAAATCCCGTAAATTATAATTGTCCAAAATGTAAAGAAACTGGTAAACTTCCAAACCTGGCAGGTAGATTTTTTATTGTTAATCTGAATGAGTGTAAATGTAATGGTTGTGATACTATTTTTCCAAAATCAAGGTTTTATAAAACTATAATTACAAATGCCAAACTTTATAAAAATTATAATTAAATTCGAATGATTTTTTTGGCAAAAAGGAAGCTATCTAGGTCAATGTCATTAATTAAATATTTAAATTTAATCTTATCAGCAAATATTTTATTAACTATATCTCTTTTACAAGATTTGATATATTTAATTTGATCCATAATTTTATTAATGGTAACAGCAGGAGACCAATTATCTCTACACAAAAAAGAAGTACAACAAAAACAAGGTGCTCCTGTAATATTTTTAATCATATTTTGTTCGTAGCTATTTTGAATTCTTAAAAATTCTGAATAAGGAATATTATTCAAATAAATGGAAGGTGGAACAAAAGGATAATTATGGCTAATTTTGAATGTATATGAGTATTTTTTCCCATTTATTTTTTCAGAAACATCAACATTTACACTATTATATCCAGCGGGATTAGTATCTATAAATGTTAAAATAGTATTATAATTTTGATATAAAAGCTCAAATTCCCTCATTATTCTTTTTTTAATTCCTGTATTATTCATGAGTTCAAATTTGATATTATTTTGTTTAATAGTCTCAGAGTCTGTAATAAGGTTCATAGATTAATACATTTAATACATTTAAATATATTTACTATTAATATTTACTATTAATATACTAATAAAACAATACTTTTTATTATTTTATTATTTTATTATTTTATTATATGAAGCAACAAAAT
>Ga0209443_1001432_pt1 | contig 15030 bp, 12 predicted proteins | sample LauGreBMM110DCMD_2_FD_187571 | JGI IMG/M metagenome (GOLD analysis project Ga0209443, IMG submission 187571) | Freshwater lake microbial communities from Lake Michigan, USA - Su13.BD.MM110.DCMD (SPAdes) (version 2) | ecosystem: Environmental > Aquatic > Freshwater > Lake | place: Lake Michigan... | reverse complement strand
CTACAATAGTAGTATATGTTGACGACTCTGAGGAAAAATCTGCAAAACTTGCGAAAGCAGAAGAGCTAAATGCATCTACTGGAAAGCCTATATTAATGACAAAAGAAGAGTTTATCAAGAAATATAGATAATTGCGTCGCTACCTATTATTTTTATAATTGATGCCTAAAGAATAAATATTATAAATATTGGTATGTCCGAACTAATAACCCACCATAAAAGAAAGCATGAATCGTCATATGACCATCCTACCGCAAAAAGACCAAATAGAATACGGAATAGAATACGGAATAGAAAACGGAATAGACCCCCGGATAAAACCCCAGATAAAACCCCGGATAGAACTCCAGACAACCCCCCAAAAGAAATAATTACTAAAGAATTACCGGATAAGGATAATGTAGATAATATAGACAAAACAATTGCTCGTTTCTTAAGTTTATTTACTGATCCTGGTGGCGCTGATCCATTGGCGCCGGAACCAATTACAGATAATATGCTAATATGTTGCAATCCTCTCTGTGATCATGATTCGGAGTCGACTAATTTTCAGATAGTTGAGATGGATAAAATTGTATCGGCACATGATCTTATATGTCTTGGAAAATCTTTCCACTGCAAAAAGAATCTTGTGTATAAAGGGATTAACCTTCGATTATTGTGCAATATTGTTGAACCATTAACTGAACTGTGTAATTTGGTTGGCCTTGCCAATGTAAAAAATAGAATAGTTGATCAAATTATGTTTTTTTTAAGAGGGTATCATGTCAAGGAACGGTGTAATAAATGTGTAGATTGTTCATTTAATCTGCCATGTACAAACAATAGAACTGACATGCTTCACACAGTTATCACAGGGCCACCAGGGGTGGGAAAGACTCAGGTAGCTAGAATAATAGGTAAAATCTATTGTAATATGGGAATTTTAAGTAAAGGTACATTTACCGAAGTCGGCAGAGAGGATTTAATAGCTAAATATCTGGGTCAAACTGCAGTAATGACCAAACAAAAAATTCTAGATTGCACGGGAGGCGTTATGTTTATTGATGAAGTATATGCTCTCGGGAATAAAGAAAAACGGGATTCATTTTCAAAGGAATGTATTGATACATTAAACAGATCACTATCAAATATTACGGATTTACTATGTATTGTCGCAGGGTACGAAAAAGATATAGACGAATGTTTCTTTTCCTATAATGCTGGTCTGCGCAGACGTTTTACATTTTCCTATGATATTGAAGGATATACACCATCCGAATTATATGAAATATTCTGTTTAAAAGTTAAAAACGATTGCTGGGAATTAAATCTTAATGGTCATGAGGTGGCGAGATTAAAATATCTGTTTAGAGATAAATATAGTTACTTCCCGTCGTTTGGCGGGGATATGGAGACATTGTTTTTACAATGCAAGATATGTCACAGCCGTAATACAAATGTAAACAACTGCGCAAATACGCGAGAATTGTATATTAACGATATACAGGACGGATTCAAAAATTTTATATCAAATAGAAAATACAACGACGCGTCATCGGTTGGTGTATTTACCGGCTGATATATTTTAATAATAATACCATTTAACCACATAATACTTATATTTGTTTGATTATTACAAACTAATATTAAATTCAAAGCACTATCTTGTGTTTTCCATAGATTATTATTTTATAGGGTTGTATATACCGGGTATTTTTTGAAAAATACACAAAATACCAGCAACGTTGTAATTTTAAGATTTATATTTACAGAATATAGTCAGTTCTCTACCAGGTCAAATATTTTAGACATGTGCGATAAATTACTTAATATTTTAAAAAGACTATAAATCGGTTAATAAAGAATATGTTTTGCAGATTACGCAAAAAACGGTTCCCATTAAATGCTTACATTTTTTTATGTTTTTACATAAATCGGAGTACTTTTATAAAATGTATAAACACACAATTCAGAAAAGTTTCGGATAATTTTCATATATCGCTATATGTTCTATTTTAATTCTTTTTCGCACGTTTTATAATCTTTTTTTTGGCATCTTTTGTGTAGCTTATTATGGAGTGGTTAATGATGTAAATGTTAGGGATTTCAATACATTTGCAGATATATCCACATTACAATATGTTCGGTATAGGTATGTGTTGTAAAAATTTCGCGGTCACTATTATCCCCGCTGCCTATAAATATGGTATAAGAGAGACCGTTTGCACCATTTTTTCTGCCAAAATATTTATTGAATTTAACACAAGTCCCTCCGTTTCGCGAATAAATAAAATTTTTGCATGTAAATCGATATTTTAATAGTTTGTTTTATTTTTTCATAATATTTCTGCAACGTTTGCGAATAAGCACCTACTATTATTTTTTGTTAATCGATTTTCTGTAGAATGTATAAATAGTTTGCCATTTAGGATACGCGCACTATCATGGCCGTAAAATATGTTGATGAATATCCGGCTTATTCCTTCTTTTAATACCTTCCAATAATCTCCAGTAACAACCGGGGATTATATTTTTGAGCTTTATATGGCGAGTTAAAGTATTTTTAATTTTTTCGACCGCATTTATATAATTTAATATCGGGTCTATAAATGCATCGATTTTAAGGCTTTCCATCGATACTATTATATATTCTTATTTTTCAGAAAAAAGAATATGTGTTGTTTATACCAGACCCCTATGTAAAACATTAATAAATATAAATTACTATGTATCTAAATCAACCAGCGAAGATACTGATTGTTGAGTGATAGTTACTATCGCAGGGCCAGAAATATTTTCAGTTTCTGTGGTAACAGTGCCCGTTGTTCTTCTCACTGTTCGCGATTGAGTTCGCTTAATTCTAGTTAATCCAGTTATAGTCAGATCCGAATCATTGCTAATATTAACGGATCCAGATGTGGCGTAATTTAATCTCAGTGCAATACTGCTTCCCCCAACCATTCTTACACTATCTATGTAAGTTCCAAGAGGGTCTGTAAAAGTGGCATAAGATACTGTCTGATTATTACTGTTAGTTGTAGTGCCTGTGACTCCTGTAACCACTGCATTGTTTCCAGTTTTCTCCCTATATGTAATTGTCGCATTGCTCGGTTTTCCATAGATATATGAGGTAAATAAGGTTGATGTATTGTCTTGATAAAGAGAACCTTGGCTTGTTGTTACTGATACAGCGATACTTATACTTACATCACCACTTGTACCAACAAACCCATCAGGCATGCTCACTACTAATTGTCCATTTGTGACGGTTCCACTTACAGTCATTGTCAATGGTGCATATTTTACGCTCAACGTCGGTACAAGACTTGATTTTATTGCTACCATACTTGTAAGAAGATGCTTGCGCAAAATTACTGTATCAATTTCGTTCCTCAGTACTATCGCATATATTGCGGTATTCGCGCCAAAATACGCATCTAACTCAGCGTCGTCGCTGAAATCAATACCTGAATATTCGGCGATACCATCCAAATCATCCGAATCAAAATAGTCTGATTTATGTGCGGCGATAAGTGCAGATAGTCCGGATCTTGCTGTATTTAATTTGTCAATCATAGCTATCCAGAATGCTCTGGATGTGTTAGTATGTCCCGAGTCGAGTACAATATCCTGTATACGATCGTAATTAGTCACAAGTGGCGACGAAGAGTCGATATTTTCGTATATATGGTCGAGTATCTGCGGAAGAGTGTTGGACGAATTGATTCCAGTAGGCGTTTGCAGAGTTATATTATTATTGGTGAACCATGTTAGTATATTCGATGTTACAGCACTTATAATCATGTACGGTAAACCGTTACTGTATACATTAGTCGCCGCAAGTTTTGTATTATTGTAATACAAATTCAATGCGCTCGATGCACTAGTGAATGGTATTGTCGCGACAAAATCCACGGTATTCGACGCAATATATTGCATATTCGGTCTTACATCGAAAGATTCTACAAATGCAGAATCGATTTGCGTGTTCACGTTATTTATTTTGTAGGATAGTCTGAGATAATCAGAACTCATTATGTAATTACTCAATTCAGGCGATGCGACATTGCGCAAATCATTATTGAAATAAGGCTCGGTCAATAAGTGACCAATATTGTATCCTGTTCTCGGCAATCCATCTAGTAAATGATTCATTATATCCATTTCAATACTGAAAGAATCAGCTATTAATATATTAGAATGTGACGGACTAGTAATATTAATATTGTATGCATTGCTGTCGACTCCAGTATTGGAGTTATTAGTAGTCATCTTAACAGTTAGACCTATTGTGTATAATCCATTAGGCAATGTTGCGAGATCAGTAAAATTTGCTTTTCCTATACTGGCCGATGTAATATTTGATGTGTTCAAATCTAGTGTTTCAGGAAGAGATACATAAGTAACACTGTCTGCAACTCCATTGCTTGCATCTATAGCGTAGACCTCTCCAGTATTATTCGCCGACAATGTGACAGTTGATGCATTATTTGAATTATCGGGAAGATAAGTCACTGTTAAAAATGCACCCGGATAAACACGAATACCTCTAATACTAATAGAAACACTTGAACTGCCTCTCAAGTTGTTGGAAAGTGTCGCAAATATTGATGATTCTGCACTAACAATGCTTTCTTGAACTGTACCGAAACCACTTCCGGTATTAAGCGCATAGAATAAAGAAAATTTGCGTATAACAGTCGTATCTGGCTTGTACACAACGGTCGTATGTCCAGAAATCATATCATATACTGTCTGTGTAACAGACTGATTACCAGTAGTGCTTCGCAGATTGATAATATCCATATTGCTCAATATATCATTTGTGACTTGCGTCTTTTTATTTGTTGTAAACTCAGAAGGAGAAAACACATATTTTTTAGAGATGGACATACCCAATAATGTGGGACCGATCACTGTATAAACCTCGCTACTTACCTTATTATATACTGTGTTACCATTATATGTCGCAGTAACAGTGAGTACGCCTGAAACCGTAGGGTCAAATGGATTAATAGACGGATTACTAACATTGCCCTCTATATTCGTGAATGTTGCTGTTAATACAATAGGCGCACTCTCCTCAATAAAACCGCTCGATGTCTTGACAGAAAACATATTGCTGAGAGTAATATTCTCGCTCTCTAATGTGTATGATTCTGCGAGGGTCGAATGTATTTTCACATTGGCTTTGGTAATACTTAACTTACCCAACAGTGGATTTGTGTCAAGTCCCGGAAACGTTATCTTTAGAATATACGTGGCGGGCGGCGCAGTCGGGATATCCGCCTGACTTATCACGGTATTTGTGTTTACGGCATCAACAAGCACGACTGTATATTTGTCGGGAAAATCACTCTCTGTAAAAACAGTATTACTGCTTCCAATTCTAAACCTCTTATACAGCGAGGGCAGGGACGAACCGTATGACATTCTTACGTCATTGAGAAGGCCAGGTATGGTTAACGACGTATATGATATCGGCGCAACTACTACCTCTAAAGTTTGATATGTTATAAAATACGAACCAGACGAATATGCCTGTAGCGATATTTTATATGTGCCTGATAATGTCACAGTGTAATTATTTTCTGTATATAGTTGTTTATTGTTCAATGATAATGTAAATTTAATATACTCAATATCGCTGAAAATACTAGAGGGATTATCTACTAAATTGTCACCCTCATAGAGATGCAGATATGTTGCCAAATCGTCGCCGTCATAGTATAACTGAATAGTGTCATTGTCAGAGTTGGTGCCGAAAATACCGAGGGATAAATTTACCTGATTTTTGAGTGATACTCGGTATGTTTTCTGGCCTGTCACTAGCTCAAATTCTAGAAAAGTATCATTGTATGTAAATGATACCGAATAATAACCTACGAAATTTAATTTAAGTAAAAGCTCTGAACCAGTCCTTTGGGAACTCGTTCCAATATTATCCAAATCTGACAGAGCTCCTCTGATGTATCCATATGGTAGAGGGTCAATGTCTTCAGTTAATAATTTGAAAAAATGACTCCCATAATTATAGCCATCGAAATCTATATCGTATGATGGTGTAACTGTAATGGTTACACTAATAGCTGAGTCAGATATACTATTTAGATTGATCATATCATATAAATTAACGATATCTCCGACATATCGTGTTGTATCACTAAAGTCAGTTTTTGTGATAGTCATATATTCTATACTAAGATAAAAACAAATAGTTTAATTTAGCAATATATATCTAGGATCAAATATTATATTTATAAATTTTATATATGACATAATATCGTAGATATTATAATTCATGCAATACAATTTAAACGCTTAAAGCTTGAAAATTTAAAATCTGATGCTTATATTTATTAGATGAATATATATTAAACATGAGAGGAACAGTTAAAAGTATATATATATATCCAAAAAGTTGGGTATTTTACCCACTATATATGAATCATTTTTTCACGTTCGAAAAAATTCAAATAAAATCATCTATATAATTTTGCGATAAGTTCACGGCACTGTTCATTTGACCGATTCTTTTCTTTTTATTATGTCGTCGAGATTCTTTATAAAACTTGAAGAATGTAAAATACGATAAAATGACATGTATAGAAAAGATCTAAAAATTATAGTTCTGAAGGAGCAATGTTTATATTCGCACAAAATACCCCTATATATATTCTTATTTCTCAAAAAAAAGAACACGAGTTATTATAAACACATCGCATATTGTTTGTATATTTTACACGGCCAAGTATACGGAACATAGTATATAAAAAGGCTATATCAAAAAAATTGATTTTTTTATTTTAATTATTTGTACCTTGTAATAAGTATAAGTATGGACATGACCCGAAAGTATCAAATTCTTGAACCGCTGTCAAGTATGGTAGAATTAGCTCTGTTAAATTTTGCCGGAGATAATCCCAAGATTAATATAAAAAATCATGGAATAAATATAGACAATCCAGGTTCGGGGTATATACCTCAATCAGTCAGTAGATTTATGTCGGGTGACAGTAAAGAAGATATATTTATATTAAATTTAATGGTTGTAAATTATGTTGACTGGTTTATTATAAACAATTATAATGGTAAATTTGAAATATACAAAAATATAGCTCTATATGCTGTAAGTGGGCTACGAAAACTACAACACACATATAAATCTGGAATTGTTATCCTCGCATTACAATATTACATAGTTCTTATAATGAAAGCTATATCAGACATGGAAGTATCCAGAAATAAAAAAAATGAACCCTCACAAAGTACAACACCTGTATATTCAACTGTTCCTGTAAATACTTTAAACGACACGATCATGGTAGACGGTGACGCCGAATTTATGCCACAATTTTCGGCGAGTGGGATATACAATCTTCCACCGATATCTGCAGAAGATTATAGGCATTATGGCTACGAAGAGATTAGAGGCATCGAAGTCGAGAATAGTATCAAAAATAGAGACGACAGCCCGTTTATAAATAAAAACACAATAACTGATACTGAATCGTTGAAATTATGGATGCTTCCGATTGAAGAAGTTAAATCAATAGTTGACAGTAACAAGATAAAAGAAATCTGGAGTAGTTCCGATGTAGATCATCTTTATAAAATTCTAAGTGACTGCTTTACTCAGGACAATGCATATCATTTTTCCCCTAAATTTGATGCATTCGTTGAGGCACAAATACAAGCCCTCATGTTAGTACTCAAAAATAAGGATACTAGTTTTAATAAAATAATAAAAAATTCTTATGGCGGTAAATGAATTATCGGGACAGAACTCTGGTCATTAGGGCGGTCCTAAATTCATTTAGTTTATTATTGCTGTAATATTTATTTTTAAATTCGTGTTTATTCGAAGGATCGCTTGTAAATGTAGACGTAAATAACAAAGTATTTACATTATTATGGGGAGTTCCATTTGTTTCTATATTAACACATGTCTCAAACAATATATGTGTCCCGTTATCAGTAAAAAAGTTAATATTTGGCGCCCATATTGCGTGATTATTATCATCACGATGCGTTGCAACTAATTTACATCCATAAAACAGGATAGGCGTGAGCTTGTGCAAAGGGCGCAGATCATGCATACTTACTGGAGGGGTGTCTTTTGCACATGTTAGATAAGCAGATGGAATACTCTCTGCATAATTTCCCAATAAAAGTTTAACCAATCGCAAAACCGTTGTTTTGCCATTTCCTCCCGATCCTTCAAATATACATAATCTCGCGTCTCTCATATTCACAATATTAATAACCATATCATAGAAGTTTTCTCTGGTATTTGCATCAGTAAATACTGTGGATACAAATTCGTCTAGTTCATTATTCGGTAATGCACTAGGTTCATATGCATATCCCGTCGTTTTCGTAATGTAGTCGGTTTTCTCAATATTTCTAAATTGTTTAGTATTCAGATCATATACGCCATTATTAAAGGCGAGTAGATGACGCGCATTAAATTGCACTGACCCTCCACTTAATTTATGTATCTTCTTTATGGTGTCATCTAGTATTTGATCGTTATTGTGTAGTATATATTTTACATATTTCTCGACGTAAGTATTAGGATTGAGTTCCTTTGTCTGAAAATGAGTAGTAATACTACTTAGCATGTTCCACAATACTCCGTCATACAAGAACCATGTATACATATCATTATCTCGCCAAACATATTTATGACATTTATACGATGATGCATCGAGAAATGCCTCTATTTGATTAGTCGCGTCAGACATAGCAAGCCTCATCTCGTCAGATATACTGTACTGTCTGATAATATCAAGTGTAAATATTTCTGCGTCATTATGCAAAACGTAAAAATCTCGCAATACCTCCGTCAAAACGCTCCGCGTCAATGCAGGAGATGTTGCATTATCGGCAAGTTCTTTGATATATGCATCAAAATTCTCAGTATTTCTAGTCACATCGTTGTTGGCGTTATCATTGCAGTGTTCCATATATTAAGTCATTTTTAGTAGTATTTTGTGTAATATCATATATTTCAACTGGTTTATATATCAATTTTTAATTAAAATTGATATATAAATATCAATCACGTATAACATATATACATTTAGTATTAAATATGTCGTTAAAATATAAAAACTCAGATAGAAAAAGAAAATATGATACGGACTCTATGGACGATTTTATTGTAGATGATGATATTGATTCAGACTCAGATTCCGATTATATTCCTAAAAAAAGGCAACATAATGATAAATTTTACAGGGATAAAGAGAGACATACTCGTAAATTATCAGAAGAGAGAGAAATAACAATGGATGATATTTTTGATTTAAATCTTAGCGACGACGATAATATATGGTTTTATGATTATATTAGTATTAGGGACAATTCAGAAGACGCCGAACATATGATAACGACTAAATATAAAATATTTGACAGGTACAATATGTTAAAAAAGTTAAAAAAAGAGGGTATTTGCAATATGTACAGCTCTCCAGAAGACGATATAATGAATAAAATTTTCGAATCAACACATTCGGCAGACTATAAATCAAAATTAGTGAATATTATCAAGGACAAACTCAAAAATGCAGGATCTGAAGACTATCACAAGGCTATCGAACTTGTCAATACTGTACTAGATATCCCGACGGATATAAAAAATATTAATCCGGACGTGACAGCAGTAATTAATAAACTTGCATGTTATCTCGATAATAGTATGTATGGTATGGAAAATGTAAAATTGAAAATTTTGGAATCGATGTGTTCAATACTTTGTAGCAAACACAATAATGGTAAAATATTGACGCTGGTTGGTCCGCCGGGAGTCGGTAAAACAGCAATATGTTCGGTTATATCAAAAGCGATGAATATGCCATTCTCAACTATATCACTAGGTTCTATCAGCGATCCCTCAGACTTGTGCGGTCATGCATCAACATATATAGGATCGCGTCCTGGAAGATTTCTCAATATTCTGAGACATGCCAAGCAACTTGATAATCTTATTCTGTTAGACGAGGTAGATAAACTTAATTCAAAAGGGGCTCATGAAAGTAGCATATCATCTGTTCTTATTCACGTATTAGATCCGAGTCAAAATGACAAAATAAGAGACGCGTATTGTCAAGACTTCCCATTTGATATGTCCAAAACATTTTTCATACTATCATGCAATGACATTACTAAAATTGACAAAGTTCTTGTTGATCGATTAGAAATTGTAGATGTTAGCGGTTATACTCTTAATGAAAAAACAGAGATTGTATGTCGGCATTTAATTCCTGGGTTAATTGAGAAATATGGAATGGAAAAAAAGGACTTGATTATTATTAAATCGGACGTGATGGAACTTGTTAAATTATATGAGAAAAAAACAGGTATTACAGGTAATACAGGTGTGAGATCAATTAGTCGATTTTTTGAGACTATTTTCTGTAAACTAGTATTATCTAAAAATATTTCAAAGGATAGTAAATATCATAAAATGTTAAAAACTCACGATCTTAAAACTCCACTGAAAGTTAATAAATCACTGCTTTCTGTCATGTAAAAAGTTGAAATTTTAAATAAAACATGATTAATTCATATATATGTATACTAATTACATGCATTTTAAAAGAAAATATATAACAAATATGACAAATACACTCGAGTTGCGAAAAAAAAGACGATCATATAATAATGATTATGACGATGATACCGATACAGATAGTCAACAAATAGGTTTTCCACCAGAATTGCTACAACAATTGATGAACCATCCTAAGGAACACCACACACATAGGGACAGGATATTCAGAGATTGTAATCATATATATTTCAGGGGGCAAGTTACAATGCAGTCAATTGAGCAACTATGTGGGCTTATCGACGATGTTAACAATAACTACAAAGAATGTTGCAATCACGAATTAGGATATATTATTCCTAAACCGATATATCTACACATATGCACGATGGGCGGTGATCTAAATGGGGGGTTTATGGCGTATGATTACATTAAAAATTCTAATATACCTATTTACACAGTTTCCGAAGGCCGAACTATTAGCGCAGGAACAATAATGTTTATGGCAGGAAAGAAACGATTTATGTCACCAACAAGTTACATGTTAATACATCAAATAAGGACACATGTTTCTGGAACTGTATCCAAGCTTGAAGAGGAATATGAAACATGTTTAAATATGATGTCAAAAATGAAAGAGATATATATGTCGAATTTAAATACCAAAATATCAAATAAAAAAGATCTCTTAAATGATGAAGATCTTGTTGAACAACTACAAAAAGATCAGTATTGGGATTACGCAACATGTTACAAAAAGGGTTTAATTCATGCCCCATATACAAATACTCAGGATAGGGAAAAAGAAGATAAATTAGAGATGACTAAAAATATTAAGGGATGTGTTAAATATCTTAGTTGACCCATAATAAATGTGTCTTAAACATTTTTTATTTATTAATTAAATATATGGATCATTCAAACTATTATAATATTTTGGGTGTCGCGCAAACAGCAAGCACTGAAGATATTAAAAGCGCATATCGAAAATTATGTGTCAAATGGCATCCTGACAAAGCCCCAAAAAATAATACAAATAAAAAAGATGAATATGAGAAAAAATTTAAGGATTTAACTGAAGCATACAACACTCTAGTTGATACCGAAAAACGTCAAATCTACGACAATCCTATAAACGAGTCTAGTGGCAATTTCAGGAAAGAATTTACATTTGGCACAGGGATGGGGGATATTTTCAGTACATTTTTTGGAGATATGTCTGGTGGCAATTTGAAGCCGACTCATAATACCTCATCATTTTCTCAATCATCATCAAAAAACAGAAATTTTGACGAAAAAGCCTTTGAAAAAGCATTTGATATTCCATTTTTTCGAAATAACACGCCGGGACAATTCGTAAAGGCACATACTAATACATATAATGATATGTCTGGTGTATCAAGTTCCGATAATGATAATGGTAGTGATACAGACAGCGACGTAGATAGTGATATATCAGAAGATGTTCATATGCAGAAAAGTAATAATACTAGACATACAATAAAATGTACAATAATTGACCTGATCACAAATAAAGATATAAAATACAGTTATGTCAGAAAAATACACAAAGGAAATAGATTAATTAATAATAAGGAAAATATAAATGTAAAAATTCCATTGAATCATGATATTAGCAAACCTATAATAATAGAAAATATGGGTTCGGTATTTGACAAAAAATTTGCGCCGGGTGACCTCGAATTAACTCTAGATATAACCCCTTACAAAAATTTCAAATTAGACGGAAAGCAATTAATATATACAATAAGTATCGATGTAAAAAAAGCAACAAATGGATTCGCTAAGACAATAACATGTTTGAATGGCGAGAAAATAAAAATTAAAGTTGATGCACTCAAGACTAGTAACGACTATATCGCCGTAACGGGAAAAGGAATATACGGAGAGGATATGATAATAAAGTTTAATATAAATTTTGAGAGTTTTTATGTTAAAGACTCGTGTAACAGTACTGAAAAAAACGACAAACAATAAATTCTAAAACTCGCTATATTTTTACTTATCTAAAGGCGCATAAAGACAACAATTGTACCATAAATATATTAATGGAATTTGTAAATAATGGAAATTGGAAGTTTGAGCACAATAAATCAAAATTAACTTACAGACTTGATACAGAGACGATAGATGATAGATGTTTCAAATATGAGGATACCGAATTATTTGACAATATTGATAATGATTTTAAGAAGGCTGCAGTAGTTCATAAAATAGTGAGAAATAGTGTACGAGGAATATTAAAAGAAAATACAAAAATAAAAGATATAGTAGCACATGTCGAAGATATGGTTCTAAAATTGTATAAACATGACAGGGATACATACTTTAAACAGTCTAATATTGACGGATTAGCATTTCCGGTAGGGGTGTCAATTAATAATGTTGCAGCACATGACAGTGCATTACTTGATGATGATAGGTATTTAGAACGCGAAGATGTTGTTAAGATCGATTTCGGTGTCCATCAAAACGGTCATATCATAGATTCCGCATTTACTCATGTCGTAGGATTCGATGATGTAAACAGCGAGTACGAAAATCTCTTGGAGGCTAGTAGGGATGCGACATATTCAGCAATCGCAATGTCTGGGCCTGATGCAAGAATACTTGAATTAAGCGAGCTCATCAGTGAAATTATATCTTCATATGAGCTTCCTTTAGATTCTCATTTGAAAAATAAACAGATAGTACCAGTTGAGGGACTTGGAGGCCATGATATATTACCATATAGGATTCATGGAGATAAGTTAATATTGTCAGTACCAAATGAGAATGCACAAGAGGGTATGAAAATGGTAGAGGGTGAAATATACGCGATTGAGACATACGCCTCAACGGGCGCAGGTGTATTATCTCAGTCAGACAATGCAAACGAATGTTCTCATTTTATGTTAAATCCAAACACTAAATCAAAAAAATTTTTCAAAAAGAGCGATGCGTACAAAGGTATTAAACATCGAAATGGATTACCATTTACTTTACAATGGTGTGATAAGTCGCATGGAAAGTTTGTTAGAGATTTCAAACAAGCAATAACATCAGGCGATATTTTCGCATACCCGCCGTTACTAGATGAACCACATGCAAGAATATCGCAGTATGAACATACTATAAGGATAAGGGACGGAAGTGTAACTATTTATTCAAAAGGTGATGATTATTAAACTCATTAAAACATTTATAATAAACTCATATTTTTATCTGGGAATCTTCCGAATTGATATAGTCCGTAACTTATATTGTTTATCATTTGATTTTTTAGATTATCTATATTACTTTCACACGATGATTGCGTCGAAGTATCACATAATTTATATAAATTATCTAAATTTGTTTTCAATTCTCCTGGGGTTTGTGACGAACTCACATTATTGTATAGATTTTCATAAGTATCGCTGAAATAGTCAATTGTGTTGTCAGAAATTAAATAAACCAACAAAATAATCGTCAAAATAACAAGAATATTCATTTATATAGTAGTATTATATAAATGAAAGACTTAAATAATATACTTCAAATTGAATCTTTGACTGGTCCCGGAACATCCCTATCAAAAGTTCTTTTAATATTTTATCTCGCAATAGCCGGTAATTTTACTAGTAATCTACTTTCTAAACAATTAAGAAATTTCTTTGAGGAAAATCGAATTGCACAACATATGATCGCATTAATAACATTACTTGTATTAGTAATAGCTGTTGGCGGTATCATTGACACAAAAGTTGCGATTATATATACTATAGTCGGTTATATATGGTTTATATTTACCACGAAATTAGATATACAGTGGAATATAATTATTATATTAATACTGTTGATTGGATATCTCTATGAGAATTCTCTTGATAATAAGGAAAAGTTGATGGCCAGTGATAATGCACTAACAAATGATGATAAGCGTGCAGTTATATCCCGCGATAATTCGATGAAATCGTATATTGTTCTCGCTGCCATGGCAGTAACCATTGTGGGAACATTTATGTATTCAACAAAAAAACATGTTCAATATGGCGGTGGATATAATTGGTTAACATACATGTTATATTAAAAATATGTTATGTTTTATTATTTTATTGTTTTTCCAATACATTGACCAGTGTAGGTATTATCACGTCATCGCTATAAGCTCTGCGCGTTTTATCCTTCCCAGCTCCACTAGCGTCTTTTTCGCCAACACCTCTGTGTTGATGCGTTAAATTTAAATATTCATCTGCCGATAAATATGTTACAAGGTATACCATTTGAATTAGTAATTAGTGACAATCCACAAAATATTTATTAAATTTAACAAAAGTTCCTCCGTTTCGCGAATAAATAAAACTTGTGTCTGTAATATGGTTGATATTTTTAAACTTAATACGCAGAGTTAAAGTATTTTTTTAATATTTTTGTCCATATTTATATAAATTAATATTGGATCTATAAATCAATTAATTGCGAGACATCCCATTTGCACTATTGAGGATAGA
>Ga0209443_1001431_pt1 | contig 15032 bp, 19 predicted proteins | sample LauGreBMM110DCMD_2_FD_187571 | JGI IMG/M metagenome (GOLD analysis project Ga0209443, IMG submission 187571) | Freshwater lake microbial communities from Lake Michigan, USA - Su13.BD.MM110.DCMD (SPAdes) (version 2) | ecosystem: Environmental > Aquatic > Freshwater > Lake | place: Lake Michigan... | reverse complement strand
TGAATAACCTTGGGTCACTGTATAAGAACCAAGGTAAAATAGAGGAGGCCGAAAAGCTTTATTTGGAGTCGTTGGAGATAAAACGCCAGTTGGGAGATAAGAAAGGAATTAGTAGTTGTTTAATGAACCTTGGAAATTTACATAAGAATCAGGGTAAAATAGAGGAAGCTGAAAAGCTTTATTTGGAGTCGTTGGAGATAGATCGCCAGTTGGGTGATAAACAAGGTATCAGTTTGTGTTTAACTAATTTGGCTGTATTATATTTTGAATACGAGAATTTTAGCCAAGCTAAAGAGTTTTTTGATGAATCGTTACGAATAAGGCAAGAGGTGAAAGATATTTCAGGAATAATTGGAGTAGTTCACCGGGCATTCACTTTAATGGATGAGAATGAAAAAAATACATATTATAAATATGTAAGTTTGTCTATAAATGAATCAAGTGGTCCAAATCAATTAAGTCAGTTTGCAAATATTGAATTAATGCAATTCTGTTTTGGGGAAAATATTGATATTTCGATACTACGAGAAAAATTCCACAATGTAATTCATCAAAAAAATAAATCAACTTTAAGAGATATTGATGACCTGCCAGTTGAAGCATTTTACCATACGGTTATAAAGTTAATTGAACTAAATGAATTTGATTTTGCTAAAGAAGTTGCTAATCAGGCTTTAACGATAATTGGAGAATCTCGTTCAATTCGAAAGAAATCCTTTTTGCAAATATTGAAAGATGTTGCAAGTGAATAGATAAAATATAAAAATTCTTATTAAAATGAAGAAATACCAAATTCTATTAATCTTTGTTGTATTCCTCTTTTTTACTTTAAATTATTTCAAAAAATCATTTGTAATGTATCTTCCTTTTGATTTGCCTGGAAAGCAGATGGCGATAACAGTCCCACCATTTGGTATTTTTATCGAATCTGAATATAAAAAGGAGAAAGAGAGTTCTCCTTGTTCTATTTTGACACATGAAAAAGTACATTGGAAGCAATATGAAAGAATGGGGCTTTTCTATTTTTACTACAATTATCTTACGATATACATAAAAAACGGGAGAATCAAAAATTGGATGGAAGAAGAAGCAAGAAAACCTTGTAAATCAAGGCGGCTTTAAGAATTAATTTAATATGTTAGTTGTAGGATTTTAGGCTTATAAATTTATAAAGCAATCAGCACAAACAATTCAATTAATCTCTTTTATAACCATCCTTTTGGTGTACTTGTTTTATGTTACAAGAAATTTAAGCAATTTTAACTTCATTTTTTTGTACCAATGTTGTTTAATAAAATAGTGCGCAGTACAGTAAATATTTCTTAAATTTATTCAAGCATTATATATATTCAAACCCATTTGAGTAATAGAAAATCTAAATCATCATTATTTTTTATGCGAAAAATATTCATACTGATTACAATATTGCTGATTATACTATTGAGTTATAATTATTTTCCATATTCGCCAATTCCTCAAGGTATTGAAGTTGATAAGTTAATTGTTGATAAATCTGAAAGAAAATTGATGGTCTATTCCAATGGTTCCGTTATTAAAACATTTTCAATTGCTTTGGGAGACAACCCGAACGGACACAAAGAAAGGGAAGGAGATGAGAAAACTCCTGAAGGTGATTATATTATTGACAGCAAAGCTGGGTTGGGTGCCAGTGGTTATCATAAAAATTTAGGCGTTTCTTACCCCAATAAAACAGATATAGCAAATGCAAGAAAAAACGGATTTTCACCTGGAGGTGAAATAAAAATTCATGGATTAAAGAATGGGCTTGATTTTATAGGTAAAATCCAAAGTTGGCGTGATTGGACAAACGGGTGCATGGCTGTAACCAATGATGAAATCGACGATCTTTACAAGCATGTAAAAATCGGAACACCGATAACAATAAAACCATAATTTCTGCATATGAATATTATTAAAAAAGTATTATTTTTTCTTATCATTACTTTATTTACACAAGTTGGAGGAATAATTTATCTATTAAGCCATCTTTTTTATTCCCTCATTAAACTTAATAAACTAAAAGGATATCTCGAAACAGTTAGAAGAATATCATTTCATATTGCAGTATACCTGATTTTTACTTTTTTTGTCATACCTCTAATTGCAGGGTTATTCGGAAGAGTTCCATTACCGATAATTTCTAAAAATAACTTGGGACCAAGAACTGTCTGGACCGTCATTTTAAACAGACACTATGTAAGGCCATTGATGAGAGAAACGGCTTTTGAAATTGCTTCTGAAATGGGAAATAAAAATCCTGGTATCCGTATTAATTACTTCGACGCAAATCACCCATTTTGCAAAGGGTATCCTCTTTTGCCACATCTTTCTCACAATGACGGAAAAAAACTAGACCTTGGATTTATTTATAATTCATCTTTAGACAATTCAATAAGTTCTAAAACACCTTCAGCTATTGGCTATGGCATATCGGAAGAACCAAGAGTAGGTGAGTACAACCGGCCACTTGAATGCTCAAAAAATCCCAAAAATTGGATGTATAATTTCATGCACAACATATATCCGCAGAGTGCAAAAGAGGATTACACATTTAACAGTTCATTAAATAAAGAATTGATAAAGGCATTTGTCAAAAATAAAAATATCTCAAAAGTTTTATTGGAGCCCCATTTAAAAGTACGAATGGGTTTGAATTTCGACAAGGTCAAACAAGTGCAGTGTGGCTCAGTTAGACACGATGATCATTTTCATGTGCAGATTTTTTAATTTAATATTTTAATGTTTCAAAATCAAAACCTGCTCCAGGATAATAGAGCGTCTTTAATTTATAATTCAAGAATGGCATATCCATATGTTTCTTTTTAATAAAACTTAACTATTATCAAAGAGAATAGTTAATTAGAAAAGAATAATAAAAGGCATAATTAACGCATTTCTCGCACATAATGAATTGATGCGAGTTCTTTTCCATATTGCATCCTAATTAATTCCCTCGCTTTATAGTCTGATTCAGCAAAAATAACTGTTACAATAGTTTTACCTCCTTGAACTTGTACTTTAACTTCGAATTGCTTTACATTACTCATATTATTTAAATTTTATATTCTTTAAAATTGTTTCAATTTCACGTTTTATCTCAATGATATCGTCGTAACTAAAAGTATTAGATTTGTCATTGTTGCAATAATAGTAGCTAAGCGCACAATTATCTTCAGTGTATTCTTTGCCTGGTTGTTAAGAAACATAGTCAAATCTTGTATGATTAGATATACTCCAATTCACCATCCCATTTAATCATTAATAATTTATTATTTAAAGTTAAAAGACCATTTTTATTTTCTTCGTCGTCGTCTAAGGATAGCCCTCTATATACTAAAAACCCGTCATTCAGTTTAGATAAAACAAGTGATATTTTTTCTTTACTAAACCGATGAAAAAGATTTAAAAATATATTTTTTTCTTTTTCAAGCGAGTTGTCTAAAAATATATTTAAACCATTTAATGTATCTCCATATAATTCCGAGTTCAAAGACTTACCTTTCAAATCCAAATAAAAAGGATGTACTGGGTTTGCGGAATTTTGTGTATCTGGATTGGTATATTCTATAAGACTCATTACAACATCCCAGCTAGGTGTCCTAAAAGCATAGCCAATAATATAATAGTATCCACAACCTGCATAATCTGCTCCACCTCTTCGAAGATGAATTTCAAAAAAACGTGTATCATTTATAAATTCATCATTAATTAATTCTTCTTTCATTTTAGTTGTGTTAATTTATTTTTGTTATAGTATAATATAATTATTAATTCAAAAAAGCTCGTCAGCTCATATCGTCTTTTCTGAAAATATAAAAAATATAATTAAACGTATATTAATTTTTCTTTCCCCCCCAAAGCATATCACATATATATTTTTTTACAATAAGCTGTTAAAGTAATTTACAAAAATGTTATTTCAACAATTACGTTCAAAATATTTCTCTCTTGGCATCATTTTATCAATTTCAAGGTTATTACCTCTAATACCTTTACCTCTAACTGCTCTTCCTGTTATAATACCCCTATTTAGTAAATCTCGGATATCTAGAATGCTTGTTGAATAGTAGTGACACTTATTATTATTAAAATAAAGCTCATGTAGATACCAGTCTATAAACCATTCAGGCGTCTCAAAACCAGCTAAATTAATTTTATTGGATTTATAATAAGATTTGATTCTAGATTCTTGTTCTCTTATAAATTCTTCTTGATTTGTGGTGTATGGCATAATTATTAATTTAAATTATTGTTACAATAGATACATTCTGGGTTGCTGCAATCTTTTTGAAATTCAAGATTATTGACTTGTTTCCAAATTAACCCTAGCCAATCTTCAAATCCCTTATTTGGTTCATAGTGGAAGTCATAAATCCCATTTTTTATTTCTGGGTAATGAAATTCAAAAGATATTCTATTGGCATCTTTGAAGTTTTCCTTCATGATCATTGAGTAGAGCATGGATTGCCTCCAATATTGACTGCCTGGTTCTTCACTATTTTCAAATTTCTTCAATACTCCTTTGTATTTTCCTGTTTTATAGTCTATTACTTTCACATTGTCATTAGTGATTTCAATCCTATCTAATTTGCCTTTTACTTTTGCTCCATTATCGAGGGTGTATCCGAAACTACTTTCTATATGCTCTGGAGTTTTTACAAAAGGAAATTGCTTCAAATAATTAGCTATTAACCAATAACCATATTTTCTATATTTTTCAACATGTGTACTGTGGAATGATACTTTATTTTTATTGATTTCCTGATCAATAATTAGGTTTACAAAATCCTGTTCATGCTGTTTACTTATCTGTTCTGCAACATGTTGTAATACATCATGGACTACAATTCCAAAAGCAAGGGCTTCAGCAGTAGTACCGGGTATTTTTAATATGTGTTTTAGTAAAAATTCATTTTGGCATCTCACCCAAGTGGCTGTACTGCTTGGTGATATTTCAAAACTTTTGATACGTTGATCTATCATTTCAATTAGTTTAGTCGTGCCTGCTACTGTATAGTTCCCGGTAACGATTCGAGGTAGTTCAAAGTTAGGGACATCTTCAATAGATACATCTCCTATGGTTGTAAAAGGATTGAGTAGCGTAGTGTGCGTTTGGGGTACTTCACTATCTGTATTTCGATACAAACTGACATAGAGTCTTGTCTTGGCTCTTGTGCAGGCTACATAGATCAATCTTCTCATGTCTTCAAGAGAGTCTCCTTCAGGTACGATATACCTATTTAAAAGATCCGGCACTTTTACATTTCCTGCATTACTAGAATCTTCCCAATTGTTTTTATGTTGTGCTATAAGGTATACTGTATCATATTCTAGACCCTTGCTTCCGTGTATAGTGGATAAAATAACAGCATCTTCCTCATCATCTACTTTCTTAGCATTTACTTTAATAGGTAAGTGATATTGGTCATAATACCAAAGCATATCGCCAAGTGATACCATCGTCTTATGACGGTCTGTTTCTTGGAATATGGTAATAAATTCATTCCAAGTATTTTTTTCTTCCTGTGTTATTTCTCTTTTAATCCAAACAGCTGCAATTTGTTCCAATAATCCAAGATGATCAAGTGAAATAATTTCTTCTTTATGTTTAATCACAACATTTATGATATTTATAAGTGCAGGCGTATAAGATAGATTTTCTAGATTAGTATTGAGCCAATCGTAAAAGTATTTTTGCCCTGAATTTTTGTATTCTAGATATCGTTCAATTACATTCTCACTATCATTTTTTGACAACATGAATTGCATTAAAAACCCTTCTGCTAGATAGTTGCTTTCGCCATGACAGCGTATAAATTGTAAGAGATTGAATAGGCCCTTGCCAAAATCGGTTTCAAGCAGGTTATACCATGTTTGATTTAATCTGTATGGTATTTTATATAGCTGTAGCCATTTTTTAACTAAGTCATGGTCTCTATGTTTTCTAGATAAAATTGCTATATCATTATATCCTCCATTTTTACCTCTATTATCAAAAATATCCTTGACTATAGATGCTGCTTCCTGTTCTGCATTTTCATAGGTTTTGAAAGTAGGTTTGGGATGTTCAACATCATTATATGATTCGTTTCCAGATAACAGTGGTGAATCCTTTTCTGGTTGACGATCACTGTTTTCTGATATTAATCCAAAAGCCTGTTGTAGCAAAACCGGAGTACTTCTGTAATTGGTATCTAATACAATGGTTTTTAATTTGGTGAATTTGTTTTTTATCCAGTTGAAGTTTCTTCCACTTGCACCTTGAAATCTATAAATACATTGGTCATCATCACCTACTGCAAAAAAATTAGGCTCCATCTGTCCAGAGCACAATTTATCTAGTAAAGTGAGTTGTTTCAAGTTGGTGTCTTGAAATTCATCCACTAAGATATACTGATAGGTTTCTTGTAGTTGAAGAAGAAGCTCTGGCTTTTCATCTAATAAGATAAGCACTTCATTGAGCATATCCTCAAATTCATACTTATTCCGCTTTATAAGCTCTTCACAGTAATCTGTGTACATCACTGAAATATCTTGAGCAAATTGTTCAATCTTCTGTTTAAGGGTTTTGCCCTTTGCATTCAATCCTCCTCTTTTAAGGATATAATTTTCATCGTTGGGTAATAATTCTTGAATACAATAATCTGCATGCCTCGCAATATCCTCAACACTAATGTTTTCTTGTTTAAGAGTACTGAAAATTTTAGCATAGTTGTCTATTCTTTTACCACTAGCTGGTTTAAGGTTATTGGGATCTGTTTCAGAGAGGTGGTTGCCAATTAGTTTTTCTATCAGCATGTATTTTTGTGCATCAGATAGTAGCTGTTTCTCTCCAAATGCTTTTGACTTTTTTTGGTTGATCAACTTAAGGCTAAATGAGTGGTATGTGTAGATTCCCACTTGGTCTGCATCTTTTCCGATTAAAGAAGTAAGCCTACTGCGCATAGCATCTACAGCCGCATTAGAATAGGTTAGGCAAAGGATATTTGAAGGATAGACATCCTGCTGTTTTAATATCTGCCCAATACGAATCGATAAAACCTGTGTTTTACCTGTGCCTGGCCCTGCTAAAACTAGCACAGGGCCCTCTGTTTGGGTAACAGCTTGTTTTTGTTTGCTATTTAGCTTATTTAAGGCCTCTTGGTGCTTGTCTAGCATAATTTCAGTATTGTTTGTTTGCGACATATTAAGAGTTAGCGATTTCCCTAACAAATGTGCAGTTAGATTCGTCCACAATCTGTTGATTTATCCCTTTTAACCCACAATACAGCGCTTCTCCCACTTCAGAGATGTAGTAGATGTCTGTAAGTTGAACAATAGTGTAAGTTTTATTTCCGAATGGAATTGCCTTGCTTAAGTTATTGTTTGAAAAAAGACCTAGGAAAGAATAAACTGGGTATGTCCAAGTGATATTTCTGGGAATATAAAAATAATTGGAACCATAACCCGTCTCAATAAGTGGGATTCCATTTATCACATATTTTCGGTTTAATGTGTCTGTTTCTCCCAAAATTCTAAAGTAGTTAAGTCCAGAGTACTTGATATGCCAAGTGTTGGTATTATCTATGTATGACCCTTTATTTTGTATGGTATCTATGACAAAAGTTGCATCGCAGGAACCATCTGGGCATGGGTATGGTTTTTTTAGCGAATTGTCTTTTGTACAACTTGTCAGTGTAAATATGATGGCTACTATTAGGAAAATTCCGGAAAAAGCTGGGTTGTTGAATAGTTTAATTCTCATCTTATGGTTATTAATTTTCAGAATCAATTTTGAGTTTGAGGGATAAAGTAGCCTTTAATGATTTTTTTGTTTCCTCTAAAGAAATCAGTGATCATATAAGAGTATACAAAAGTTATTCCTATCCGGTAGCCTAAGCTGCAATTGCATGTCATCATAGCAAAAAAGAAGGCAAGTTGACATATCAAATAGAGAACAAGATTGAGTGCAATGTTAAAGGTGAGCATATTGAATTTATTTGTCTTTTTAGTTTCTGATTTCATAGCAATTTGATTATCAAATGAAAATGTCATTTCTTTTTATTCCATTGATCCTTAATAAAATTGATTGTAAGAGTAGCCAATAAAACATGTATGAAAATTTTATAATATCTCCACATTGGTTTTATGATTGGATTTTCTGGAAATATGTATAAAAAAAATGTCCCTCCCCAGAATAAAATGTTCACTAAAATGTCTGTTGAGCTAATTCTAGGGGGATAAGATTCAAGTAATGTATTCATCATTATGTATAAGTTGTATATAAAATAATAGTTACAAAAAATTGATTATATGACTTAAATTATTTTCATTTAGATTTTAATATGTTATTATTCAAAGTTTACTACGAATGAAACTAATATCGTACCTGAATTTTGATAAACCATGGGTCATTTGATAACTTCATGTTAAAATCAACTTCTTAAAACTGTCTTCCTAAATGGCTTTCCTTTGTGTTACAAAACCAATTTTAGCCTTATTCCATTATTCCTGATTTCTTTCATTGATTTTGAGAAAGATTAATATGATATTAATATTAATCTTTCTATTTTCTACTTTTATTAAAAAAGTATTAGATTTACAATACTTATAAGTATTATTTAAAACTGCTTTATTAAAACTTTTAAATCTTTTTTATGACTATTGATTATATTGAAATTAATTTTTACGATGATGAAGAAGGACAAAATTACAAAGCATCATTAAGTGCTTTAACTGGAGAAGATTATCCAGATAATTTAGATTCGAATGACTATGCGCAACAAGTACTTGCAATTATCAGAAAAGCATTAGATCTAAAGGATCAAAATTGTTCATAGCTCTGGTTAATCTCAGTTTTTTATTGGGAGTGAGGAATTCATATTTTATATAGCCTGTTCAATTCCAATGAATTATGGTATTTCAGAAAAATCAATTCATCACTGTTGTAAATAATTTCTGCCCCCATATTTCTAATGCCTTTTTCCTGCAAATTTGGTTTACCCTCTAATATCTCATTTTTCATATGGGCAGGTTGTATGATTTGATTGAACAGATTGTAGTATGATGTTGACGAGGCAATGATAAAATGGATTTCCACCACATATGAGTTTGACAATAGATCAATTAGCTTGCTGCCAGATGATTTGGATATATTTTGAATGACATTCCAGATATTATCAATTATTACAATTATTGTCTTCGGTTTTTCCTTTTTATTTTTTCCTCTATTTCTTGATGTATATTCTTTATGTAGTGAATTGATAAATTCTGCTTTGTTTTTTATTGTTGATCTGAAAGGCTTATCAAAGAAATAGGTTTGGCATACATTTAATTTCACCCCATTATCTAAAAAATAACCTTTATATCTGCTGTCTGTGGCTATATACAACAGCGTATTATCAGAGTTTCCGGAATATTCTGCAATATTCCTCAAAAAGGCCTCTAACTGTTCTGTTTTGAAATAGCTCAAGAATATATTGCGTGACTGAATTAAGTCAAGATATATAATTTCGCCATTACTAAGCCGACCTATGCTTAACTTCAACATATTGTATTAACCCTCATTGGTAAATTAACATATTTAAACTGTAACCTATTTACAGACTGCATAAATTTTGTTAATTTGGATGATCAGATTGTATATTAATTTCCATTAACCATTTTTCATGCCAGTCAATAAAAATGCTGCATTCAGATACCGTATAATTGATGAATGTCTTCGCAATTCAAGGAAAAAGTACCCGTCGATAGCGGTTATACAGGAAAAAATTACTTCATCACTGGGGCTGAATGCCTTAATATCTGTTTCATCTATCAACAAGGATTTGAAAATAATGCGTGATTTTTACCTGGCCCCCATAAAATTCAATGCTTATGAAAGGGGTTATTATTATGAGGATCCTCAATTTTCTATAAACAGTTATCCTCTTTCTTCTGAGGAAATAGAAGTTTTGGATCTTTCTACAGCTTTTTTGAAGCAATTAAAGTTCAGCGGATATTTTCGTCAATTTGAGGGAGCAATTGATAAGTTGATTAGCGGTTTCAGAATCTCTCAAATTCCTGGTTTTGAGAAGAAGATGCTCATCCAGACGGAAGAACCAACTGCAAATACTGGGGTTAATTGGTTGGATATTCTATATGTTGCCATATTAGAGCAGAAACCTGTTCAAATTAATTATCACCGTTTCAATGTAATACAAGCCACGAACCATATATTTAGTCCTTATGTTCTCAGAGAGTACAGGAATCGCTGGTATGTTACCGGTTATTCCTCCGAAGGGAAAAATATAACGACTTTGGCATTAGACCGTATATAAGGATGCGAAATAGTTAAAAAGGGTTATTTTTTAGATGATTCCTTTGATGCCGCTGAATTTTTCAAATATAGTTTTGGCGCAACAGTACATGCCAATGCAAAACCTCAAAATGTTCAATTGCTATTTGACAAGCGATTGGAAGGATATTTGACTACCAAGCCGCTGCATCATACACAACAACTGGAAAAGGTAAAGGAAGGAATCGTAGTTAAAATTGATTGTTACCTGACTCCTGAATTAGAAATGACCATTCTTGGTTATGGAGAACAGGTTAAGGTTTTGGCTCCTGCCAAGTTCGTCAATACAATTAAAAGGAGGGTAGAGGCGATGGGGTATGTGTATAAGTAAAGAGTATTCAAAAATCATTTAAACTAATTACCATTAAATTAAAAAATTTATCGTCATATTCTATTAATAAAGTAGCTTATTATTGGTTTTGTGTTATTTTTAATTGAATAGCTTGAAATGTTTCTGATAGTAAATAGGGTTCATATTTGTATCTACCTGTTAGACCCACTCTGCCTTCAGCATTTATAGTCCAATATTTATCTTTTCCCATATTGAATAACTTAGATAAGGTATTTACTTTTGTTTCACCCCTGGCTATTGCCTGAAATCTATAGTAGTAGCGTTTTTCATATTTTGAGTCTATTTCTTTATCACAAATTTTAGATATAATTAGTATATCAGATATCTTTGGCATGTTAATGTTAAATTCTTTTAATGAAGTATTGTATTTTTTTACAGTTTCTGATAGTATCCATTTTTCTTCAATACTTTTTTTAATTTCATCATCAATTTCGTTTATCTTGTTATTCCAAGAAATATCAAATTTGATTAAATATTTATTTTCACTAATATTTTCTTTAATTGCAATGATTCGATCATTATTGGCAAGCGTAAATAATGGCTGAAATAAAATGAGTGAATCAAGAACTTTATCAAAATTTTTAATTTTCAACTCATTTGAATCTAAACTTGTTGATATGAATTCTATTTTGCCTTCTGCGTAATTCAATAGCTTTTCATTTGCTATCGTATGATTTTTTTTCTGAATATAGTCGAGATCATTTTTCCTCCAGTTAGGGTATTTATTTTTGAATTTGAAAATTTGTGTATCAATTATATTTTTATTTATATATATTTCTCTAAAACTTTTAAATTCTAATACATTATCAAATTGCGATATTTTATTATTTATTTTTATCCAATCTTTTTTTTCTCTCTGATAAAAAAAAGTAAAATAGAATAAAATAAACATTATGAATGCAATAAGCCAATAAATAGTTTTATTATTTTTCATTCATATTAATTTACAAAAATTATAAATTATTTAAAATAAAATTAGTATTCTGTAAGGAATAAAATTTGCAATTAAATACTCTATTTTTCTTGTGATGTGAGCATTTTTACTTTCATAAAGTAAAATACTACTTTTATTCCCAAGGAGTTTTTTTATTTCTTGGAATTGATTCTTTGCTTTTTCTTTATCCAAAAATGCTCCATTTATAGAAAGAAAATAGTTTTTGTTTTGATTTTTGGCTGATCTTCTTCTAATTGTAGGAATGAATTCATTTTTATTATGTTTAAAGAATTTAACTGACAATTCATCTCTTTTAGTAATCGCTTCTTTTGCGTCTAGGTTACCTGAAACGTTTACATAATAGACAGGAGCATCTTTTAGAAAATAGATAAATGATATTGAAAATACAAACATTAATAAAATAAAACTTCTTAGTATTCTTCCAAAGTTTAAGTGGTAACTATTATCACTTATACTTAACTTATACTCATTTATAGAATTATCAGAGTCTTTTTTTTGTTTTCTCCCTGCATATTTCATGTATACATGAATGGCGAGTAAAAGAAACATTATTATGAGAATTACAAATACGTATTTTATGTTTTCACCAAATTTTATAAAAAACTCTGTCCAGCCTGTTAATTTAGGTAATAGAGATATACTGACAAGGAAAATATTCAACTACGGTGAAGTGATTTCTTTAATTTGATCTTTTAGCATGATTAATCTTTAAAACTATAAATTGTATTCTTTTTGCTTTTTCTTTTACATATCATTTTATTTTTCATATAAAAAAGTGCTGAAGTCACAAGGATAACCGGGTAGACTAAACAAAATATAAAAAATTTTATTCCATAGTATGACAATCCTGTAATATTAGCAATACTAATAATAAAGTCTGTACAATAAACATAAATTATATTGATTAAATTCTTAAAAAATAACATATTCTCTTTTTAATCTAATGATTTAAACTTTTTTATAAAAAACCCCTTTCACCGTCATATAAAAAATCGAAAATGGAAATATTATTACTAGAAAAAAAATATTAGCAAATCCATAACTTCCAGTTCCTTTCAATAAACCAATAATACCAAAATAAATAGGATCTGTAATTTCAAAATAATCATGTTTCATTTTTACATGATATTTTTTGCAAAATGTTGTATTGTTATGGCAAATCCAGCTGCATTTTTTTAAAGACTGTTCTCCAGTATGGATTGCTTTAATCCCTTTATAACTGTAAGATTGCCTTTCTTTAGTGTTTCTCACTGATTCATTCACCACAACCATGATAATTATCAATGATATATATATATAAGATATATGTAATATTGTTTTCATTTTTTTAAATAGCAGATTAAATTAAAATTTCAATAGTAATTGATAATTCTTCCTTTCTGCACTAAATGTTATTTTTTAAGCCGTATTTTTAATAAATTCCTTTATTTTTTTACATATAATATATAATAATATGTAAATATATAAAAACCAATGATTTACAACTATCAAAAAATATTTTTAAAAAATTTGATATTTTAAAATTCAATTTTATTTTTTTTAAAAATACTATTTGGCATATCAAATATTTAAATTTAATATTGTTAGCACTCTTAAATCTAACCAAAGATGTTTTCAACACCACTCACCACAACTTTATCTATAATTTTTATAGTTCTTGTTATTTATTTTATTATAAAAAAGTTATTTAAAGTTTTGTTTTTCTTGTTTATTTTGGCCATTGCATACTACGCATACAACAAATACTCAAAAACAAATGAAAACATTCCTACTGATCTCAAGCAAGAGAAATCAGTTTAGCCTCTCTACAAAATATCAAAAACCATTTATGCGCCAATTTGCAATTATATTCAATTATCTACTTCTTGGGTTTTTTATATCACCTGCCTTTGGTCAGAGTAGTAAAGAATTCAATAGAATTATTCTCTGGGATGTCACTGCCTCTATGGTAGGTTCTACACCCGGTGGTGGTTATAACCAAGCTACCGATATTGATAAAAATGTTCGCCAAGGATTAAAAAACCTAATTAATGGTTTTGAAGATGATAATTCAACTTTCAGAATTTTACCTTTCACTACGGATATCATTGATTTTAAAAAAGTTTTTACAGCAAATGCTGCAGGAAAAAGCAAGGCATTGAGCTACATAGACAGTTACGTTATAAGTCCACAAATCAGGGGTTATACCAACATTTGTGCTGCTTGGGATAATGCCAATAGTTATATTGATAGGGGAAAATCTAATTTTATCTATCTTTATACGGATGGTGAGCAGAATATTGCTCACGGAGCAGGAGGCATAAACTGTCTACAAGGATTAGTGAATAGGTATTGTGAATTGACAAAAGGTTCTAGTTTTACCTATTTCGTTTCCATCAATGCTAATAACAAAGTTGTTTTTCCTGCAGAATGTGGAACTGTTCTTGATGTACAGGGAAATATAGCTATAGAAACTCCAAAGATTCTGAATCTTACACCATTAAGTAATTCTATTTATTTCAATTTACAGGATGGCTTAACACAAATTATCAGACTCAGGGAAAATGGCAATCGAAAAGTTGGTAATTCATTTAAACCTTTGGGTAAATTAACGTTTTCCAATTCTTCTTATACTTTGGATGTTGAACTTACCCTGAAAAAGGAAAATAACAACAATACAGCTGATTTTGAACTTAAACTCATTGATTTTTCCAATACTACAATAGATAGGATGAAGCAGGTGAATAATTTGAATGAGTCTGCAACCCTGACTTTGGAGTCTAATGACAAGGAGATAAGATTTGAGCCGGCTATCCTTCCTGTCATTTTCAAATATGAAAGGCCTAAACCTGTTCAGAAAGTTACCATTAAAATTGATAAGTGATGAGATTGCTAAAAATATCTAGTTTGTTGGTTTTTTATTTGTTTGTGTTGTCGTCTTGTGACTTCAAATTCAACAAACAACCCAAAATCGGGGAGATGGACTTTGGCGAAGTAAACCCCGGTAAAGTAGTTGAAAAAACTTTGACCGTTGATTTTAATTCGGCTGCCAAAAGCGATCGAAATGCTTTCTTGGAGTTTGAATTTGTTAATAATCGTGGCCAACAACTTAATAATGTGAGTTTTAAAGTTGGAAACAAGGTTGTCGACAACAAATTCAAGGTCACACCTGCTGATGTTGATCCCAATGGAAAGATAAGAATTGGGATTGTGTTTTCACCCAATGCGGTCGAGCAAGAATATGATGGTTATCTAAGATTAACCAACGCATCTGATGATCTGAAGTCAAACATCACTTTTAACGATTCGTCGGAAGTTAAAAGTATAAATAATACTATTGCTGATTTTCATGCTACTTATAATGTACCACTTCCAACATGGGAGTTATATTCAATTTATTTTTTGATATT